>Ga0209816_1001649_pt1 | contig 16568 bp, 25 predicted proteins | sample CoawatmetaG01DNA_FD_187509 | JGI IMG/M metagenome (GOLD analysis project Ga0209816, IMG submission 187509) | Marine microbial communities from the West Antarctic Peninsula - Coastal water metaG017-DNA (SPAdes) (version 2) | ecosystem: Environmental > Aquatic > Marine > Coastal ... | reverse complement strand
ACACGAAGTGTATTCATCATGGGGGAAACATATATATGAAACACCAACCTTACTACAGTGACGATGACCCATGCGATGACTGGTCACGTACACCTTTACCGAAACCAATAAAACAACAGGAGAATAAAAATGTTGACGCAAGATAAAATAGCAGATGCACTATGTGATATGTATGATATAAGAAGCCAGTCAATTGTCAGTGGCTTTAACTTGTTACCAAAAGACTCCGATGGTTCAATCTTTGTAATCGGAGATTGTATCTCAAATGTAATAGATATTTTAGAAACTTTAGAGGAGAATAACAATGACTGAACAAGAAGAACAAAAGCTATTCATCAGACTATCAGGGCATTTCTTATCAGTACATTTAGAAGATGACTTCTTTGAATTAGATGATGATAAACAAATGGAATACATCAAGGAATATGCATGGGAGCCGCTTGAGTATCACGAACCCGAAGATGTCTACAGTCTAATTAGTAGTCTAGCTTATGATGTAATGGATATAATGAAAAAAGCAGGGGATAATGAAAATGACTAAAGCAATACATATACAAAGTATATTTCAAATGATACTAAAGTTATTGGAACAAAAAGATATGGAAATAGATGAGGCTTTTACTGAGGGTGTAGAATTTGATGCACAAAACCATGAAGATAAACGCTTTGCGTTAGCCGAAAGGGATAGGGTGCTTATTGATAAAGGCTACACGAAAGGTTTGCGTGAAGGTATTGGGTTTGGATACGATAAAGGCTACGACATAGGGAAAAATGCGCATCAAACCAACCGCACCGCCTCTTACGATGCAGGCTGGGAAGAAGGCTATGAAGAAGGCTATGAAGAAGGCCACGATGCAGGCTGGTGTGAAGGCTATGATAGAGGCCACGCTAATGGTGAAGAAGAGCGATTGGAATTAGCAGATGCTTTAAGTAAAGCAGAGGAAAATGACTATGAAGAATGAACGTAACTTTAGTGGATTTGCTTTGAGTATGTGTATCATAGTATTTATAATGATAGTTGCACCAGTAGTTACGATGCAAGTCGTTGGGTGGTACAATTGATTACGGCGTCACTCATGTGCTTGGCTCTCAACATATACCATGAGTCACGAGGTGACACTATGTCAGGTCAGTATGCAGTAGCCCATGTTGTAATCAACAGGGTGCAAAGCGACAAGTACCCAAGTAGTGTATGTAGTGTAGTTAAGCAGGGATACAGTAATGGTAGGCATAAGTGTCAATTCAGTTGGTTCTGTGATGGTAAGTCAGACACGCCTCGTGAGAAAATAGCGTGGGCTTGGTCACTACTTGTAGCTGATGATGTACTACGTGGTAACTCGTATGATGAAACAGACAACGCTACACACTACCACGCACTGTATGTTAAACCTTATTGGGCTGATTCACTGAAGGTGACTGGAGTAATTGGGTCACACATATTCTATAAATAGCTTATCGTTACTAGTATAGGGGTTGACGGGACTATACAACTATGGCACAGTTGCCACATAACTTAAACATGGAGAATAAAAATGACATATATACCAGATCACTTAGACTTTCAGGTAGCTTTTGAGCCTACTAAAATGCACGATAAGAAGTACGTATTAAATAATGAAACAGGTGAATACCTTGGCATTGTAGGTAAATCGTTTCAGTGTGCATCACATGGTGATTTCTTTCGTGGTGTCATGGACACTGCAACACAAGAGCTAGGTGCTGAGTCACTTGAAGATGCTGAGCATACCTTTAAGACTGCACGTAATGGTGCATGGGCTATGCTTGACGTGACCCTACCTAACATTAAGACTACCATCACAACTGACAAGGCACAGACTGAGATTGGTAACAGGATCATAAGTTTGCATGGCATAGATGGGTCATGTAGTAATCAAGTATTCTTTGGTGCAATAGATTTCTTCTGTACTAACGGCATGATTACAGGGGATCACGACAAGGTGCGTAAGAAGAATACATCTAACTTTACGATGGATAGTTTTATCTATGAATTAAATCGTGCAAGGACTGACTTCTTTCAACAGGCCGCTAAGATGCAGGTATGGGCAGAGACTAGCCTCAAGTTTATAAATGTTAAAGACTTGCTTGACAGTATCATTAGCTCTAAGACAAAAGCTGAGAAGATGTTTGGCTTGTACAATACCGAGGCTAGTGTGCGTGGTCACAATAAATTCTCATTGTATTCTGCCTTCACTAACTACGCTAGTTATGCCGACGAACGTAATGGCTTTAGCTTACGTAACACTGGACATGATACACAAGCGATAAGCATGTGGTCACGTGAACAAGAGGTAAGCAAGTGGGTAAGTAGCAAGCAGTTTGATGTATTGGAAGCCGCTTAATGCCGAAGCTACCTAGATATGTACAGGAAAGGGTGTCACCTTCGGGTGACATCACCTATAGATTTAACCCGCCGCAATCTTTTATTGATGAAGACGTAGTAAAACGTGAAGAGTTAGGCTCTGACCTCAAGTTGGTGCGAAAGAATGTCAAGGTATACAACGACGCAATTGACGCATACCGCAAGGCATGTGCGTTAGTTATACAAATAAAGCCCAACAGTAAGGTGACAGATTTGATTAACTACTACTATTCCTCTAATGATTTCAACATGTTACGGCCTAGTACTAAGGTGGATTACAGATACTTCTTAACGATCTTACACCAGACAATGGGTACTCGTAAGTATGAGTTGGTTACATCTAAGATAGCTAAGCAGGCATATGAGGACTGGGTTAAGCGTGGCATAAGTTTTGCTAACCATGCCGCTACCTGTGCCAGTAGGGTATACAACTACGCTATACAAATGGAACACACATCACAGAACCCTTGGGCTAACATCAAACGTAAGACATCACCGCAACGTAAAGTAGTGTGGCAACATGATGATGTTGTCAGGTTTCTTGATAAAGCTTACAGCGATTACGAATACAGAAACGTAGGCTTGATAGTACAGATGGCATACGAGTGGTGTCAACGACTAGGTGACATGCGTACATTACAATGGGAGAACATAGACCTACGTAATCGTAAGCTGACATTGGAGCAGAGTAAACGTAGGGCTGATGTTACGCTACCTATATCAGAGGAGCTATGTATAATGTTAGATGCACAACGTAATGACTTCGGCTTTCAAGAGTATGTAGCACCCCACCCAAGGCCAATGAATGGTACGTACCAACCCTATGCAATGGAACGTCTGTCTAAGGTAGGCCGTAGGGTAATGAGGTTGGCTAAGTTGCCAGAGGAATTACGTATGATGGACTTACGACGAACAGGTGTGACACAGATGATAGAAGCTGACGTATCTATAGGTCAGATCATGTCAGTTACTGGTCATGGTCATGTGTCTTCTGTGAAACCCTATATAAAAAATACGTATGCCTCTGCAAATAATGCCTTGACACAGAGAAACGTTAGTGTACAATCGAGTACTGACGAGTAACATAGAAAGTGATATAACTTATGAACATAAATAATATAGTACGTGATTTAGAATTAGTTAATAGTGAGACAAGACGTATGACGTGTCCTCTATGCGGAACTAAGAACACATTTACTGTTACAAATAACATGGGTTCTATCGTATGGAATTGTTACAAGGCAAGTTGTTCTGTATCAGGTGGTACTAACGTATCCCTTAGTGCAGATGATATACGTAAGTCGTTTGGTTTTGTTGCCGAAGAGACACACATACCAAAATTCGTCAAGCCTGAGTGGTTTGTACGAGACTACAAAAAGATAGCTGGCTTCTGTGACCAGTGGCAGTTAGACCCACAAGCACTGGGTCTTCTGTATGATGTAAGAGAACATCGTGTGGTCTTCCCTGTTGTACACAATGGTGCAATGGTGGATGCCACAGGCAGATCACTCGGTAAACGAATACCTAAGTGGAAGCGATATGGAAAAAGTCACTTGCCATATGTATCAGGACGTGGTAAAACTGCTGTAGTTGTTGAGGATTGCATCAGTGCCGCAGTAGTTGGTGATACTGGTGTAGCTGTGGGGGTCGCAGTGTTGGGTACATCATTATCCATTAGTCACAAGGAATACTTATCGCAATTCTCGACAGCTATAGTAGCCCTTGACCCCGACGCACTACCCAAGACATTACAATTTGCTAAAGAACTACGTGGCTACGTAGATACTGTAAAGGTACTACGCCTCGACGACGACTTAAAATATAGACAGCCATCCGACATGGCTAACCTTTCAACACTAGGAGAATAACACATGGAACTATCCCTCATTCGTAGTCTGATGGACAAAGAATTTTATGACGATCACAAGGGTTCACGTTGCCCTGATCGTTTGTTTAGTAAGGACGTGCGTAAGATCAAGCAATCTATTGACAACGCAATGGTTGCATATGAACGTAGTGTAACACCTGCTGAGATAGAGGCGTTGTTCATGGCTAACAACCCTACACTAACTACTGCACAGAAACAGGCGTACAGTGTGCTGTTCATGCAGGTAAACAAAGAGACACCTATGGGTAGTGACATAGCACAAGAGGTGTTATCTAAACTATTCCAACAGGTGATAGGCGAAGACATTGCCAACCTTGGGTTCGACTATGTAAATGGTAGCAAGACTAGCCTTGATCCATTGCGACAGATGCTTGAGCAGTATCAAGATGACTTCACCCCTAACCTCAAGGTTACATGGGAAGACATTGACTTCGATACTATCATGTCACTCAATGATCTTGAGACACGTTGGACATTCAACATACCCAGCTTGACACGTAAGGTAGAAGGTATAAATGCAGGTCACTTGATTGAGGTAGGGGCACGTCCTAACACTGGTAAGACGTCGTTTCATGCCTCACTTGTAGCTGGGCCGAATGGCTTTTGTGCCCAAGGTGCAAGGGTAGTTGTACTGTGTAACGAAGAAGGGTATGGACGTGTCGTAATGCGTTACATAAATGCCGTTAGTGGTTACGACAAGCATGAGCTACAGAAACCAGAGATCAAAAAGAAGGCAATGGAATCCTTCCTAAAGATCAAGCCTAACCTTATGTTCAAAGACGCAACAGGCCGTGATATGAATTGGGTTGAGTCTGTATGTAAATCATATAAGCCTGACATTATTATACTTGACATGGGTGATAAGTTTGCACGTACTGCTGGCTTCTCTCGCCCTGATGAAGCACTCAAAGCTAACGCCATACAAGCACGACAGATAGCCAAGCAACAAGAGTGTGCTGTGTTCTACATGTCGCAACTGTCTGCCGATGCCGAGGGTAAGGTTGTACTCAACCAAGCTATGATGGAAGGTAGTCGTACAGGTAAGGCGGCAGAAGCTGACCTGATGATTATGATTAGTAAGAACCCTACAGTTGAAGGACAAGAGGAAGAAGACAACCAACGTCACATCAACGTAGTCAAGAACAAACTGTCAGGTTGGCACGGCATTGTACACACAGACCTAGAGTACAAGATTGCGAGGTACGTATCTTGAACGAAGCGGCGTTTAAAAAACTACACAAGAACATATGCCTCAATGCCTCAAGGCCATCACCTACTAGGAAATCTGGTACACCTGACTACAAGGTTAAAGAGGTTAACGTTACTGTAAAAGAATTGATGGATATGTTTTATAATAAACAAGAGAGGAAATGTTATTGGCTTGGTGTTGAATTAAATCCTGAATGGATATTCACACCTAAGCACCCTATGGCAATATCTGTGGATCGTTTTGAATATAACTATGACAGGGACACAGTTGTTATCTGTTCTAGGTTTGCAAACTTAGGACGTAACACCTGCCCTGATGAATTGTTTTCTAACACTATGCACTTTTTAAAAAACAAATGGGGTTGGGAAGAATATTTAAACAAACCACCTATACAGAAGGAGTTATTTTCGTATGATTGAAGCAACATATATAGACCACATGGGATCAGATTTGTCGGTAGTGAATGCCGCAAGGGTATCCTTTGGTAAGAACAGGCATCATGTAGGTGCTAAGGATGAGAAACTAATAGCCTATCTAGCTAAGCATGAACACATGTCTCCCTTTGGTCATGCCTTTGCGTCCTTCCACATACAAGCACCAATCTTTGTGGCACGACAGCTTGTCAAACATTCTTACCTTCGGTGGAATGAAGTATCAAGACGTTACGTTAGTGACCAGCCAAAGTTCTACGAACCTACTACATGGCGAGGTAAGTCTGACGACAAGAAGCAAGGTAGTAGTGATGCAGTAACAATAGATGACATACACATCAGTACTACACAGACGTATGACCTTTCGTTATATAAGCACCTGTTAGCTACTGGAGTTTGCGAAGAGCAAGCACGTATGGTATTACCACAGAATACAATGACCGAGTGGTACTGGAGTGGTAGCTTGGATGCCTTTAGTCGTATGTGTAACTTACGATGCAAGCCTGACACGCAGTTGGAGACACGTCACGTAGCTAATCAGATTAGTAATAAGATGCTGACGTTGTTTCCTGTATCTTGGGACGCCTTAACTTACACAGTTAGAAGTAAGATGCCTAAGCTAGATACTACAGGTAAATTTAACTATGAAGGAGAATGAATTATGAGTAGAACTGAACAAGTTATTAACAGTGCAGAGTTTGAGTATAGAACAGGCAACGCTAGACGAATGATAGCAGATGCTCAAGGTCAAGTTGAAATCATCGAAGTGTTTGAATTTGAATATAAGGGAGTGTGGAAAAGAGAAGATAGACTGTTAGCACTTGCGACATTCTACTGGGAAGCGGAACAAGACTGGTCTGTTTTTGTCCAGCAAGTCACTTCGGTTGGAGACCGCATGTTTGCAGAGTTCAACAACGAAGTTGAAAACAATGTGACACAGTACATACAGTTTAAAACGGGAGGTGAGTTGTTATGAATTGCTGGCACTGTAACGCTGAACTAATATGGGGTGGCGATGAAGATTTATTAGATGAAGAAGAGTGGGCAATGGTTACTAACTTTAGTTGTCCAACCTGCACATCAATGACTTTGGTTTACCTACCCAACGATCACGAAGATAATTTTATTATGGAGAATGTGAATGGCTAAATGGGAATACGTTGGAGCAATAGGAGAAACGTTACACACTGAGATGGTACGTAACGATTTAACAGTTGAAGAGGTAGTGCAAGCTATGCATAACTTCGCTAATGATAAAGAGTTTAATAAAGATGTTGACATATTATTTAACAATGGTATATTGATAGAAGATGAATGGGACATATGGTCCGATGGAGATATGAGGTAACGTATATATGAAACACCTAACACTGGACGTAGAGAATACAACAGTCAAACGTAATGGTAAGTTACACCTTGATCCATTTGAGCCAGAGAATACATTGGTACAAGTAGGTATGCTAGATGATCTTGGAAACGAAAACATTATAACTTTCGATCACTCAGAGCAACAACCTACTACGGCGGGGCGGCAGATAGTGCAAGATGCATTAGACGCTACCCCGCTACTTATTGCCCACAACGCACCTCACGATCTACTGTGGTTGTGGGAGTCAGGCTTTGTATATGATGGCGCTGTGTATGATACACTGTTAGGTGAGTACGTACTACAACGTGGTCAGAAGCAACCCCTATCACTTGATGCCTGTGCAGAACGATATGACTTAGACACAAAGAAACAAGATACATTAAAGGAGTACTTTAAGAATGGATATTCCACACGTGATATTCCTCATGCTGAACTATCGGAGTATCTATCACACGATCTTCACGCAACTCAAGAATTATATTACTGTTTGCAGACACAGTACGAGGAATGCAAATCACTAATACCTACACTAGACTTGACTAATCAATTAGCTGTACACCTAGCACGTATCTATCAACGTGGCTTTGCAGTTGACATGGATGCGCTCAATGAGGTTCGTATTGAGTTCGAACAGGAACGTAATCTACTGATGATGGCATTAGAAGAACATGCCAGTGACCTGATGGGTGACAGGCCAATAAATCTCAACAGCCCAGAGCAATTGTCTTGGGTTATATATAGTCGTAAGCCGAAGGACAAGAAGATGTGGGCAGACCTGTTCGATGAACGAATGCCTGACGCTGAGTATCGACGTAACGTAAATGCATACAGTGACAAATTGTACAAGCAGAAGGCACATCAGTGTCGGGAATGCAAGGGCAGTGGTCAGGTATGGAAAGAAAAGAAAGATGGTACACCTTATGCTAGATCAAATAAATGCAATACTTGCTCCGCTAGTGGATATACTTTTACTGATAACATTAGCGCAGTGGCTGGCCTAAAGTTCTCACCCCCTAATTCCAAGTGGATTAGTGCCAACGGTTTTGGTACTGGCAAAGACAATCTTATATTCCTTGAGGGCATTGCACGTTCCAAGGGTATGAAGGATGCAGAGCTGTTCTTACAGAATGTACGTAGGTTGTCAGCCGTTGAGACATACCTCAGTAGTTTTGTTGAGGGCATAGCTACTCACGTCAAGCCCGATGGGTTGCTACATGTACGACTACTACAACACCGCACTGGTACTGGACGGTTATCTGGTGCTGATCCTAACATGCAGAACATGCCAAGAGGTGGTACGTTCCCAGTTAAGAAGGTGTTTATCTCACGTTGGAAGGGCGGGAAAATTATGGAAGCTGACTTTGCCCAGCTTGAGTTTCGTGTCGCAGCATTCCTATCACAAGATATGACTGCAATCAACGAGGTCATTGATGACTTTGATGTACATGCTTATACTGCTAAGGTTATATCTGATGCAGGCCAACCTATATCCAGACAAAACGCTAAGTCGCACACTTTCGCACCCCTTTATGGCGCGTCGGGGTTCGGTAGATCACCAGCAGAAGCATCGTACTACAAGCAGTTCACGACTAAGTACAGTGGTGTAGCTAAGTGGCATGAGAGCCTAGCCAAAGAAGCCTTGAACACTGGCATGATAACTACACCATCAGGACGTGAGTTTGCATTCCCTGATGTGGTAAGACGACGATTTGGTGGGGTTACATTCTTCACACAGATAAAGAATTATCCTGTCCAATCGTTTGCAACCGCAGACATAGTACCTATATCACTAATCTATATTGATAAGTTACTGTCTGCTAACAAGCTACGTAGTTGCGTAGTAAATAGTGTACACGATTCAGTTGTAATCGACATACACCCTGATGAAGAGGAACAAGTACTAAAAGTAATACAAGCCACCAACGATAAGTTAGTACCAATCATCAATCGTAAGTGGGGTGTTGACTTCAATATACCCCTACTATTAGAGGCAAAGATTGGCCCAAACTGGCTTGACACAAAAGACGTAGTATGATATAACTAAATTTCAGTAAAATATATTAGGAGAATATAATATGAATGAAGTAACAACGATAGACACTAACAACTTTGCGGCAATGGCGACAGCTATGGGCATGGGTTCAGAAGGTAAGAAGTCAACCAGTAAATCGAGTACACTGGCACGACTTCGTATCCATCACACCCCCATCATGGGTGAGCAGGAGCTTGCAGGTAAGATGAAGAAGGTAGAGGTAATTGCTGGCGGTGCATACAAGCTAGAGATTCCCGATGGTGAAACAGTATACGCCGAAGGTGTAGTCATTCGCCCATTCTTACAGCGGTTTATGTATAAGAAGTTTATCAAGGGTAATGAGAACACAGCTAACCGCTTCCTTAAAACTGTCATGGCTAACAACCTAAACAGTGACATGAAGGATAATGAGGGTGGCTTTAACTGTGGTAAACCTGCAGGCTACATCAAAGATTGGGCGGCGTTGCCAGATACTATGAAAGACCTTATCAAGTCTATCAAACGTGTTCGTGCTTTGTTTGGTACAGTACAACTGGTAGGTGCAACCGACGAGAAAGGCAATGCAGTAGACGTAGAAGCTACACCATTCATCTGGGAGATTGATAACCGTGACGCCTTCAAGACAATGGGCGACATGTTTACCAAGCTAGAGAAGATGCGTAGGCTACCACCACAGCACAACATTACCTTAAGTACAAGAGAAGTACCACTACCAAACGGCAGTAGCTTCTTTGTACCAGAGGCAGAGTTAGACTTGAGTACTACATTAGAGATGGAGAATGAAGCACAAGAAGTCTTCGCAAGTTTCGTTGCATGGATTGCTAACTATAATACATACATCCTTGGGGCATGGGATGAAAACATGCACAAGAATGAAGAGGTAGATATGGATACAGTAGAGGAATTTGTAGATATATCTGCAGAGGACTTCGTGTAATGAACCACCCCGCTGAACTGGCTATCAATCAGTACTTAGAAAACGCTACAAAGGGCACGTCAAAAATGTCTGAGGCAACAATCAAACAGATTGGTGACGACGTAATGGATTCTATGAGACGCCAGTTTGGTGGGGGCAACAAGCGTGATGCATTTAGGATACGTATGTCTAACATAGGTAAGCCTACTTGCCAGCTTTGGTTTGCTAAGAATAAACCAGAGGAAGCGTTGCCCTTACCAACAACATTCGTAATGAACATGCTATTAGGTGACATAGTTGAAGCGGCATTCAAAGGGATCATCAAAGAAGCTGGTGTTCCATATGAGGATGATAATAACTTTATCACACTTGACATAGGTGGTGAGACAATCAAAGGTTCGTATGATCTTATTATGGATGGTGCACTTGATGATGTTAAGTCTGCGTCTGATTGGTCATACCGCAACAAGTTTGAGTCCTATGACACACTACAAAAGAGTGACCCCTTCGGTTACGTAGGTCAGTTAGCTGGTTATACTAAGGCTACTGGCAAGAAGGTAGGTGGCTGGTGGGTAGTCAACAAGGCTAATGGTAACATCAAGTATGTACCTGCCGATGGACTTGTACTAGATGAACAGATGGCTAAGCTTGAGAAGACAGTACACACAGTAAACGCAAACAAGTTTGAGCGTTGCTTCCAACCACAACCCGAAACGTTTAGGGGTGTACCTTCAGGTAATATGGTACTAAACGATAGTTGTAAGTTCTGTGATTTTAGGTACTCGTGTTACGACATAGACGAACAACCATCTAAGGTGTCGAAAGCTAAGACACTACCAATTGTGGCGTACATAAATGAGAGCTAAGCAATTCGCCGCCGCTATGAAGCATGGATATAGGAGTGGTCTTGAGGTTAAGAACAAAGATTTCTTAGTTGAAAATAAAATGCCGTTCAAGTACGAGGAAGTTAAGATTGAATGGGAAGACCTCATGTACCGAACCTATACTCCAGACTTCGTGTTGAAGAATGGTATTATAATTGAGACAAAGGGATTATTTAATTCTGACGATAGGCGAAAGCATTTAGCAGTTAAGGTACAACACCCCAAGCTTGACATAAGATTTGTGTTTACAAGTAGTAAAAGAAAATTAAGCAAAGGAGCTAAAACTAGCTATGGACAATGGTGTGCTAAGCATGGTATACCTTATGCAGACAGGATCATACCTATAGAATGGTTACAAGAAACAGGCAAGGACATGCATCCACCATTGATACAGTGTCCATACAAGAGAGTGAAAAGGGGATAACATACATGAAAGACGATGAAGATAAAATATTTATAGACTTTAGCCCAAATGATTATATCATAAGGTTATCACCCTTCTTTGATGAACAAGGAGATTGGACAGGAGAGCTTATGGTAGGGTGTATAACTACAGAAGATAACGATGTGTCAGATGACGATCACTATCACCTGATGGGTATAACACAAATGGTCTGTGCCGCAGTACCAGCAATAGAGGAGAGTGAAGAAGTTCGCAATACCTTAATGGATATACGAGATAGGGAATTAGAAAATCAAACTGACGAAGTAGAAAAAGAAACAGCTAAGAATAGGATTGACAGTGTAGTAGGTAATGTGATAAAAGCAACGTTCCATTAGTATAGGAGATATGATATGAAGTTAGAACAAATAAATGCAGTCAAAGAAGATATGGTAAACTCACCAGCACATTACAACTTCGCAGGTGTTGAGTGTATAGATGCTATTCGTGCCGCAACAGGTGAAGATGGTTTCTCGTACTACTTACAGGGTAACATAATGAAATACTTGTGGCGTTTTAAATACAAGAATGGCTTAGAGGATTTGCAGAAAGCGCAGTGGTATCTAAAGGTACTGATTGAGGACCAAGATGATAGTTAAAGTATTCTTAACCATAGAGATAGACGAAGAAGATTATCCTATGCCAACTGACGGTATTGTGAATGATGAAGTCAGGGAAGCATTACAAGAATTTATCTACGATGTAGATGGTATGACAATTAAATCAATTAAAACAGTAGTGGAGTAACAAAACATATGAACAATTATTTACCAACAGACTATCAATCATTTATACATACATCTCGGTATGCACGTTGGGTTGACAGTGAAGGACGAAGAGAGTCATGGTCTGAGACAGTCGGACGTTACATGGATAATGTAGTGCGACGAGTACTGGACATCGACACAATACACATAGCAAAAGAAATAGAAGAAGCTATACTTAACCTAGAAGTGATGCCTTCTATGCGAGCAATGATGTCGGCTGGCCCTGCTTTAGACAGAGACAATACAGCAGGTTTTAATTGTAGCTACCTACCAGTTGATGACCCTAAGTCATTCGACGAAGCTATGTACATCTTGTTGTGTGGTACTGGTGTAGGCTTTAGCGTTGAGCGTCAGTTCATTAACAAGCTACCCGAAATACCTGAGCTGTATAACAGTGACACAATGATTGTAGTTAAGGACAGTAAGGAAGGTTGGGCTAAGGCACTACGTCAAATGCTTGCGCTACTATGGGCAGGAGAGATACCTAAGTTTGATACTAGTCGTGTTCGTCCTGCAGGTGCAAGGCTAAAGACATTTGGTGGTAGGGCTAGTGGTCCAGCTCCATTGATAGAGTTGCTTAACTTTGCAATCTCTACATTCAAAGGGGCACAAGGACGTAAGCTGTCTAGCATAGAGTGTCACGATCTTATGTGTTTCATTGGGCAAATAGTTGTAGTCGGTGGGGTGCGTAGATCAGCGATGATCTCCCTGTCAAATTTATCAGATGATCGTATTCGCCACGCTAAGTCAGGACAGTGGTGGGAGACTGCACCGCATCGTGCGTTAGCTAATAACTCTGTATGCTATACTGAGAAGCCAGACATGGAAACATTCATGCGTGAGTGGCAGTCGTTAGTTGAAAGTAAGTCAGGTGAACGTGGTATCTTTAATCGACAAGCATCTAAGGTACAAGCCGCTAAGAATGGCAGACGTGATCCTAACTATGAGTTCGGTTGCAATCCTTGCAGCGAGATAATTTTACGCCCATATCAATTCTGTAATTTAACGGAGGTAGTTGTACGAGCAACCGATACCATTGAGTCCTTATCAGCTAAGGTATACATGGCTACGATACTAGGTACTATACAATCTAGCTTCACCAAGTTTCCTTACTTGCGTAAGATATGGCAGAGAAATACAGACGAAGAACGATTGCTAGGTGTGTCGTTGACAGGTCTGATGGACAACCCACTGATGACATCTAAAAACAAAGGATTGGAGAATACACTTGAGAAACTTAAAAAGATCGCAATTGATACTAACTCTGAGTGGGCTGAACGGCTTGGCATCCCTGCTTCTACTGCTATCACTTGCGTCAAACCTTCTGGTACTGTCTCCCAGCTTGTTGACTCTGCTTCTGGGATTCATGCTCGTCACTCAACCCATTATATTCGTACTGTTCGCGGTGACAACAAAGATGGACTAACACAATTTATGAATGCACAAGGTGTGCCCAATGAGCCATGCGTAATGAAGCCGGACACTACTACTGTGTTTAGTTTTCCAGTTAAGTCACCTCGTGGTTCTGTTACACGAAACGACATGACCGCCATTGAGCAACTTGAGACATGGCTTATGTATCAACGCCACTGGTGTGAACACAAACCAAGTATCACATGCACTGTTCGAGATGAAGAGTGGATGGAAGTAGGAGCATTTGTGTACAAGTACTTTGATGAGATGTCAGGTGTGTCCTTCTTGCCACACTCAGACCATAGTTATCAACAAGCACCCTATCAAGAGGTGGACAAGGATACCTATAATGTGCTACTAAAGGCTATGCCTAAGAAGATTGATTGGTCAAGACTATCTGACTATGAGATAGAGGACAACACTAGCTCAATGCAAACGCTTGCATGTAGTGGAGACTCATGTGAGATGGTAGATATAAGTTAACTAACTACCCTGCCCCGTAACTGGGGTGGGGCTAACGTAATCAAAGGAGAATATAAACATGGTTAAAATAACACTAAACGAAGTAGAGTATGAAACTGATAACTTCGACGACGAACAAAAAAAGATAGTTACTGAAATTAAGTATAACAGTAACTTGCAAACGCAGATAGACTATCAGTTGCATAGCCTACGAAAGTTGGGTGAGACACTTGTTTTGAACTTGCAGTTAGCGCTGAGCGATATAGATAAACCAATGCTACCTAAAACTAAAAAATAAAATAAGGAGACGTCTTATGATAAGAAAGACTAGAGCAGAACGTGGATTGGGTAAGTATGATGCACCCTTAAAGGTACAGTTTTTAATGGGGTATGACAGCTTTAAATATGGGCGTGTCACTCCACCTTTCCACAAAGATACAATGCAGTTTCGTGAGTGGAACAGGGGCTTCAATACAGCCTACTATGAGAATGTAAAACGGGTAAAAGAAAATGAGTCTAGCAGAAGAAGCAAATCAATTCCTAAAGGAGAAGTACAGTATGTCTGATTTTAATTCATACCAACGTAGTGCCAGTACTACTGCAATCTATGATGATAAGTATCGTATCTTGTACCCAGCCCTCGGATTAGCAGGAGAGGCAGGCGAGGTAGCTAACAAGGTCAAGAAGCTCATACGTGATGGTCCAGAACAGTTACCCACAGATTGGAAGGAACAACTTTCCAGTGAGATAGGTGACGTGTTGTGGTACTGTGCCGCACTAGCCACTGATCTCAACCTGACACTCGGTATGATAGCGGCACAGAATGAGAAGAAGTTACTAGACAGAAAAGAAGCAGGTACTATAGGTGGCAATGGCGACAAACGATAGACAAAAAAGAGGGGGCTTAATTGCCCCCTTTATTTATTTACTGTATGCTTTTTTGTACGCCTTACCTATGATGGCTAACTCTCTTAAATCGTCAGCGTTCAAGGGATCGGGCACTCGATTTCCCCTATTGATACCACGCTTAATAAATTCAGTGGTAGCTAACTTACGAAACTCCCTTGGTGTTTTTCGATATTCAATCATTGCTCTAGTATAAGCATCGCCTTTGACTTTCGACGCACTACTTATTTTAGTTTTGTACTTGCTTATCTGTGCCTTTAACAGAGGGCGTAACTTATTGCTTACATACTCGTTCGATGTAAACTCTTTTTGGACAGTATCGCTTTGCTCACTATACTCAAGACGTAACTTGTCTTCTTGTTTCTGTCCTAACTCTACAATAATAGGTAAGAAATTATTTAACATACGTATCTCATAGTTCTTTATACTAGGTACTTTACTTTTACTACTAAGTATACGCCAATCTATACCAAAATTACCTAAGTATTCCTTATCCTCTGTTGGTGCAGTGGTCATAGACAAGCCAAGAAATTTCATTCCGGGATACATACGTTCACGCCCATCATAAAACCCAGCATATTCTTTGTCGGGCATAGCAGCTTCCTGTGAAGGCGTTGTAATCAAACCACGGTTACGTAATGGTTGGACTAAATTTTTTCCAAGAGAGTCTGCAAAGCTGAATGTAGGGTCTTGTGCAGTCTCTTTAAGTTTTGTATCACGTACACCTGTCGCCCGTTCTGCATCAATTACTTGACCAAAGGGCACACCCCATGTAGATAAGTAATTTCCTAGTGGCCTACCGATAAGACGTCCCGCCGTCTCTCCTGCAGTTAAGTCTGTTGCATTAGCAAGCTCTGCTATTTCCTCTAGTACAGAGTTACCTACCCCAGTACGAAAGTTACTACCTGTAAACAGCTCTACAAATTCTTTAGCATCAAACCACGTATTGAATGTACCATCTATCAAACGTTTAATTGCCTCACCAGCATACAAATACTGTGCTAGGGGGTAAGTCGCAGTAGTGTTTAGTACAGCTTTGTCACCTACAGGTACTTCATTAAACTCTGAAGGGGCATCCTTAGATGTTCTATACTGGTAGGCTGCACCTACCGCCGCTATACCCTGTAAGTTTCGCTGTATACGTTGTCGGCCTTTGGCGGTCAATGGTCCACCACCTACTCTACCACCGGTAACTATACTAGATATTTTTTGTGCTAAAGGTATGGATGCTCCACCTGCGTATTGCCCCATAAGCTCCATACTATTAAACATAAATCTAGGAAACGGCATAATAACAGTTAAACCATTGCGTGTAATAAATGTAGAGACACTACGAAATACTTCTGTATCTGGTTGTTTTGCATATGTAATGTCAAGCGACTTTTGCACAGAGTCATCCACTAAAGATAAAAAACTCCTCTGGTTCTTGCCACGTTTTATAACGTTACTTGAGTCATTAAGTAAACCT
>Ga0209816_1001632_pt1 | contig 16638 bp, 33 predicted proteins | sample CoawatmetaG01DNA_FD_187509 | JGI IMG/M metagenome (GOLD analysis project Ga0209816, IMG submission 187509) | Marine microbial communities from the West Antarctic Peninsula - Coastal water metaG017-DNA (SPAdes) (version 2) | ecosystem: Environmental > Aquatic > Marine > Coastal ... | reverse complement strand
TACTATAACATATTGTTATAACACTACTAATAAAACTATTAACAAATAATTTAACACCTTTTAACTATGCCAAATTTAACTAAAACTCAAAACACCATTATTTTAGTAGCACTTGAAAATTTCTTAAGTGAATGCAAAAATCGTCAACCTGAATTCAAAACGCAAGTATCTGATTTAATAGACATTTATAATAGTATAACTTAATTTAAATATATATACAAATGAAAAATTTAGACAATGAAAAGTATAGTTTAAGACTTGGAACTTATAGTTATATGGGAACTAAGCACAGTCCATTTGGAGCAACGGTTATATTAAAGAGACCGTCAGGTAGTACACACATCAACTTTGATGATATTTCCGAGGCTGTGGACACAATTAAAAACCATTTAGCTCAGTGGAATACTAAGTGTGAATTAGATTCATTACAAGATAGTTATTTAAAATCTCCTGAAGGAGCTTGGGGACACACAGACTAAACACGATTGCTAATTGATAATATATATGAACACTAAATAATAAAACTATGCACAAAGAATTTTTAAGAGCTGACGACTATGTACAAGATTTTAATGAGGATGCGTGGCATGATTTCCATGAAGCTAATATAAACAATCAAGATGATTTTTATGAATACTTCAACAGCTGGATTGATAATAAAGTTATATATTATTCTGAAGCTAGAAATATTTGTGATAATCTGGATGCTAATGTATTTGCTGAACACGACTTGTTTGGTAGAGCTAATGATTGGACTCAAGCTGGACACAATGCCCTATACGATTGCCTAATGGATCATGATGATACCGTTACTTGGACTGAGATGGAACACGTTTTAAACGAAGTATAATGGAAAATATAATACAACAAATAGCAGACAAAAGCATTAGTGAAGCTAATCACCGTATTGATAAGATAATTGATTGGCAATTAGATTCTGTTTATTCTTTGTGGTCAAAAAGTGAAGGTGATGACTTTGAAGAACTAAAATTAAAAATTAAACAACAAATATTATTTACTCTAATTAAAAAAGTAACAAAATGAGAAGACTTATTCAAGACTGGCAAATTAAAGGAAGCTTTACACAACAACATTGGACCTTAGAGATTAAGGAGAAGAATGCATGGAGTGTTGAAGCTGAATCAGAAAGCACCACAGAACTATTAAAGATTGCTAACTCACTAACAGATTAAAACCATGAAAATAACCACAGACCGAATCAATGTAAACTCTAAGGCCATTAAATTGGCCGAGTACAACTATGAAACCAACGAGCTAAAGCTCATATTTATTAATGACAGAGAGTACATATATGAAAGTGTAGAACCTTTTATGTTTGAAGGATTAAGAAGTACTGAATCCGTCGGTAAGTTCTTTAATAAATATATTAAACCTTTAACCTTTGTAAAGCTATGAACCCAAAAGAATGGAAATATGATTGGTGGAATCACGGAATAAATCCAATCACCGGACATTTAGACAAAAAACAAATTTTAAACCCTCGAGGTCCAATGACCCAACAAGAAAAAGATGACAATAGAAAAGATTAAAAAGTTAGTAGAAGCTAGATTCAATTTAATAATAGATACTAAATCTAGAAAGCGTGAGATAGTATATGCACGCTCAGTCTATTATAAGCTGTGTAGTGAATACACAAGTAAGACTTTGACTGATATTGGTAATGTATTAAATAGAGATCATGCCACGGTTTGTTATGGCCTTAATCTATTTGACAATATACAAAGTATGAATAAAGTATACAAAGACAATCAATATTCCGTATATTTGGAGCTAAAACATAAGTTTGATACACTGGAAAGGTTTAAACAAAAAGACTATGAGCCCGACGTATATTATAAAAACAAGTATCGAGTAAAGCTATTACAAGCTCGTGATCTATATAATTTTAACAAAAGATTATTAAAGCAATTAGATTTGATGGATTATAAATATACAGATAAGGTACGCGGCGAGCTTGATAATATATTAAATATTAAACAAAATGATTAACATTAAAGAACGTGCTAACAATAAAATCTATTCTAAGATTCAAATGCAATATATAGAACTGCAAGATCTTAGGAAAGAATTAAAGAGCGGAATATTTCGTGGTAATATAACTTATGACGAAATGACCGGGCTTGTTAGCGGAGCTCAAACAGAGCTAGAAGTACTCAATTACATTTATAAATTAATAGAAACAGATGACTGAAGACGAAAAGCAAGAATTAATTACAGAAATATCAGGCAATGTTATTGCTGCGCTATTAGAATACCTCGAAGACAACGTAGCTGTACAACCAGATTCTAATATTGATACATCAAATTTAATAAGTGATTCATTTGAATATGTAAGCGAAAAAAGCTTATTAGCAAGTGAAATAGAACGCTTAACTATAATGCTTAAAAATTATACAGATAATGAGCTTTATGAAAAAGCTGCAATTATAAAAAACAAATTAGATAAAGTATTTAAAAAATACAGAGCTTTATGATGATTAAGATTGGTAATAAAACTTTAATTTGCAGCCGTAAGCGTGAGCATCAGGATTATTTGTGGGATAATATTAATATGTTAAGATTAGAAATCATCGAAGATGTATTGTCTTATAACAAAACAAATAAAATTCCAGTTAAGGATTTAAAAAGAAAAGCAAAGCTTATAAGGAAATATAGTACACGATTAAAATTAATAAGTACCTAAAGTGCGACACTAGGGTATTAATATATAATAGTAAGGGGCTAATGTCACATAGAAAACTTGATTATTTAAATCAAAGGCGCATAGTTTACAGATGTTATCCTGTAGATGATGAGCCTACACAGGTTTATAATTGGGGTTGGTATTATGAGCACGGCACATACCAATGCTACGAGCTCTTTAGAAGCAAAGCTAAGATAACAACATATAAGTCTTTAAAATGGCACTTATTAGTGCTGTGGTATCTCAATGTAGATATTAAAGAAAAAGATTTTATAAAATTATGTAAATTTATAGCAGACGTACCAAATAATTTTATTACATTCACAATGCCTCTTAAAATTCTTATTAATATGATTGATGAAATTAAATTAATTGATTTAGAAGAGCCACCAAAAAACAAGCTTAGAAAAGTTATATTTAAAGATAGCACTGGACTAACAACTATAAACAAATTAAAAATAGTAGGTAGTTTAATAGGTCGCAGTAAGATGTTAAGCGAAGATGATATTTATGATTGCATGATACATATTAACGAAATGAATCAAAAAATAACAATATCTAAAATATCTAAACTATTAAATTGTTCTTCTAGAACCGTATACAGAACTATTGGCCATGAGTTAAAGCAAGAAAAGAATTTATTGAATGAAAAAATACAATGTTAAGAACTATGTAAGATATAAGAATGATTTAAAGGCTTCAATGCCGGTAGACAAAGCTTACTTAGATTACACAAGGGATGAACTAATAATAAAGTTTTTACCACTTGTAGAAAACATGGCCCATAAGTTTGCAACATCACAACAAGCATCAGGAATATTAGATATAACAGATTTAATTCAAGAAGGAAGTAAAGGTTTAATAGCTGCGGTAGATAAATTAGAAGTATCTAAAATACAAGAATCGCCTGATGAAGAAAAAACATTAAAGTCTTTTTTTTCAAAAAGAATTAAGGGTGCTATAAGAAGATCAATTGATATAACTCGAGGTCATATAAGAATACCTGAGCATAAGTTAAATGAGATGAGACAGAATCCTGAGAACAAAAAAATGGTTGAGATATTTTTTAATAGTATATTTCTAAGTATTGATGAGCAGATGGATGAGGAAGGAGATAATTATTTAAATGATATACCAGATAGATCAGAGCCATACAATATACAATTTTTAAATATTTATTTAAAAGGTTTATTACAAAAACATTTAAATGGCAAAGAGTATGAAGTATTAAGACTATCTTACGGATTAGACTGCGAGAAGCATCCAGCAAATGATATAGCAGATATAATAGGTATAGAAGGACCTAGCGCATATGTAAGAATATCTGAAATAAAAAAAGCTGCAATACAAAAATTAATCGACAACGTAGATAGTTCACAAGTACTTGATTATCTATAAGTTAGGAGAGTAAACTCTAGTAAATCTATACCAAAACGTGTGATTATATTATTACACATAACCAATTTAATTTTTTATTATGAAGACAATTAATGACAAATTAGCAACCATTCAAACTAAATTTAAATCTAAGAAATCTAGATTTAATTCATTTGGCAAGTATTACTTTCGCTCTGCTGAAGACATTCTGGAAGCTACAAAGCCTTATCTATTAGAGTTAGGCATATCTGTAATAGTATCAGAAAAATACATTCACACAGAAAATTTACCTATTATTGAAACAACAGCCACCATTTCAGATGGTGAGAATTCTATGCATGCAACAGCTATAGTAGGTGTAGATTTAAATCAAAAGGGTATGCAAATGCCACAGAAATTTGGTTCTGCTAGTTCTTATGGCAAAAAGTATGCGCTAGGTAATTTATTTTTAATAGATGATACAGCTGATGCAGATGCTAGTAATACACACGGAGCTGATTGGTTACCTGAAGCTAAAAAGTATTTAAAGAATGGTGGTACTATGGATGCTATTAAAAAGAAATACAAAGTAACTCCAGATATTGAAAAACAATTAACGACACTATGAACAGTCACGAGATTATAGATAAACTAAGAGAAGATAAACATTACTATGGTGAATTTGGACAACAGTATTTAAGCAATAGCAACATATCTACTTTGCTAGATAATCCTTTAGCTTTGCGTGAACCTCAAAAGCAAATACCAGCATTTTTAGTAGGAGGATATTTTCACACTGCTATATTAGAACCTGAAAAGCTTAGAAGCTTTAAAATAATTGATGCTACTACTAGAAACACTAAAGCATATAAAGAATTGTCTGGTGGTGAAATGTGTTTATTACAATCCGAAGTTGATTCTATTAATCTAATGACCGATAAGCTTATGAGTAATAAGTTTTGTGAATCTTTAATAGTAGGTAGTACAATGCAATACGAAGAACCTGGGTATACAATGTTAGAGAACAACCCATGGAAAGGAAAGGCTGATATAATAAATCATGATGAAAATTTAATTATTGATTTGAAAACTACAGCAGACATAAAAAAATTTAGGTGGAGTGCTAAAAAATATAATTATGATAGCCAAGCCTATATTTATAGAAAGATATTTGGTTATGATTTAATATTTATGGTTATAGATAAAACTACACACCAAATAGGACTTTATGATTGCTCTGATAAGTTTTATGAAACAGGAGCAGAAAAAGTAAAACAAGCATCAGAAGTTTATGACTTATTTTATAAGACAGAAGGTTTTGAGCCAAAAGAATTTTTTATTAATCAAACTTTATAACAATGGCCACAATTTTAAATGCAAGTATCGATCTTACAAAAATCCCAAAAGACGCAATTTACGTAGGTAAAAAAGGTAAATATGCAAACATTAGTATAACTATTAATGACGAAGTAGATCAATTTGGCAATCAAGGACCAATTACAATAGCTCAATCTAAAGAAGAAAGAGATAGCAAGGCACCTAAAACATATCTAGGTAATATTAATGTTGTTTGGACTAACGGAAACAACGTTGAGCCTGTTCCTAAAGATAATGCACAGCCCGGAGGATTTCAACAAGCACCCCCAGCAAAAGCAGTAGCCGATGATTTACCGTTTTAATAAGCTCTATGATGTTATAGACAATAAATGGGTTTATATTTATTATGATAAAAATAATAACTTAATACTTAAAGAAAAGTAATGCAAATAAATACTCAAGAAATTAACGGTTACTTGATTGACAAATTCAATCAGTACGGTCTTGAAGAAGGTAAAACGCAGGGGGTTTGTCCTCTGTGTTCTGCTGATAGAAAACCAGCAAACCAAAAAATGAAATGCTCATCTTACGATTGGGAAACAGGTTTAGGTACTTGTCACAATTGTAATAGTACATTTCAGTTGAATACATACCAGAGAAAAGGAAGTAGTCAAAAAGAATATATAAGACCAGTAATGGCTAATATAAAAGAAACTAGTACAAAAGTAGAAGACTGGTTTAAATCTCGTGGTATATCAAAAAAAGCAATTCAAGACCTTAAAGTATCTGAAGGTAAAGAATGGATGCCTCAAACTCAAAACGAGGAAAATACTATAAAGTTTAATTATTTTATAGGGGAGCAACTTGTTAATATAAAATATAGAGATGCTAGAAAGAATTTTAAACTATATAAAGGGGCTGAAAAAGTCTTTTATAATATCAATAATATTGTGGGTTATGATACTTGCATTATTGTGGAAGGCGAGATGGATGTTTTATCTTTCCATGAAGCTGGCATATATAACAGCATATCTGTACCTAACGGCGCTACATTAAATAGTAACAACTTAGATTACTTAGATAACTGTATAGATTATTTTGATGACAAAGAAAAAATAATCTTAGCGGTAGATAAAGACGAACCAGGTCAGGCTTTACAACAGGAGCTAGTTAGAAGACTAGGTGCTGAGGTTTGTTTTTTGATAGATTTTCAAGATTGTAAAGACGCAAATGAATATTTATTAAAATATGGAAAAGAAAAATTACGGGAGCTTGTTTCTCAAGCGAAAGCAGTACCACTGGAAAACGTTACAACATTCAGAGACATTGAAGGGGAAATTACAGATTTTGTTAAAAATGGTTTCAAAAGGGGCTACCAGGTGGGGCTTTCTAATTTCGACTCTATTTTCAGCACTTATACTGGTCAGTTTATTACTGTTACTGGTATTCCAAGTTCTGGTAAATCTGATTTCGTGGATCAAATGGTGGTAGGATACAATCAAAACTATGATTGGAAAACAGCTTTTGCATCGCCTGAAAATGCACCAACATATTTGCATGCTCATAAAATTATGAGAAAGGTATGGCAAGATATGCCTAAAAAAGACGATATTGGTACAGATAAATGGAATGCTGTAGCGGATCATGTTAATGATAATTTCTTTTTTATAGATATGGAACGCTATACATTAGATTCTGTGCTTAGAAAAGGTGCAGAGCTTGTTAAGCGTAAAGGTATTAAATGCTTAGTTATAGATCCATTTAATAAAATTAGAGATATTGATTCTAATCTTGAGGATGTTAATAGATATACTATGGAATATTTAAGCAAGATTGAAATTTTTGCTAAAAAATATGATGTACTTGTATTTGTTGTAGCTCACCCTACAAAAATGTATAAAGACAAAGATGGCAAAATGGAAGAACCTACTATGTATAACATTAAAGGTGGAGGTGAATGGTATGATGCTAGCTATCATGGTATATTAGTACATAGAGATTATGAAAACAAAACTGTTAAAGCTAAAGTTCTTAAAGTTAAATTTCAAAACTTAGGTGAGAATGGAGCTGAAGCTCATTTTAGATGGGAACCAAAATCGGGTTGTTTTATACCACATGAATTAGTTGATATGACCAACGAACCAATGCCATGGCAATAAGGTATCCTGTAAGGAAAAAAAGCTATATAGGATTAAATACAGGCTTTATTCCAAGTAAGGATCAATTAAAATGGTTTAAACATTGCAATGACAATGGTATAATTATAGCGCCAAAACCAAATGATAAAAGTTTTTTTCCAGAAGAATGGAAAATAGCTGTATCTTTTCAACATAATTATAAAAAAGTAAATTTAAGTCCAACTATATATACAAGTGATAACATTCACGAAGAACTTTATAAAACAATGAAATACTATTATGATAAACATACAAGAGGAATATAGAGGATTATTATCAGGAGTACTTTATGGAGGAACGCAAAAAGAAGATAGAACAAAAATTGGTACACGATCTGTTTTTGGAAGAATATTACGCCACAATATGGCCGAAGGCTTTCCATTATTAACCGCTAAAAAAATATATTTTAATCATGCAATTACGGAATTATTATGGATATTACAAGGTCGTACTGATCTTGATTACTTGCTTAACCATGGCGTTAGCTATTGGAACGATGATTATGAAAGGTCTGGTAGGACAGATGGTATTTTGGGTCCTGTTTATGGCAAACAGTTGCGGGACTTTAATGGTATTGACCAGCTTAAAAGATTACTCATCCAGATTAAAGAAAACCCAAGCTCGAGGCGCCTTGTGGCAAGCTTTTGGAATCCCGCTGATATGGACGATATGGTCTTGCCTCCTTGCCATTATGGTTTTCAAGTATATATAAACGATGGTAAGCTTAGCTTATCTTGGAATCAAAGATCGGTTGATATGTTTTTAGGATTGCCATATGATATAGCTATGTACGGTTTGTTATTGCAGATGCTCGCTAAAGGCAATGGCTATAAGCCAGGTGAATTAATTTGTCATTTAGGTGATTGTCATTTATATAATAATCATATTGATGCTGCTAAAGAATATTTATCTGCAACAGATTTAAAATTACCTACAGTAGAATTAAATAAAGGATTAAGCTATAAGCATAATCTTGATATTCATACTGTTGATATACCTGTGCATTCAGATATAATATTAAAAGATTATAAATATAACTCACCTATAAAAGCAAAATTAAATGTTGGAACATAAATATTGGTTTGTAAAAGATAACTATCCAGCCAAGTGGCTTAGTGAAAAAAGCTTAGAAATAATAGATAAGTTAAAAAATAAAACTAAAACGTGAAAACTATTTATTATCTTTATCATATACCGGGTAAAAAAATTGGTGTTACACGTAATCTTAATAAAAGAGTTACGGTTGCTCAAGGGTATAAACCAGATGAATATGAAGTTCTTGATTCTAGCGAAGATATAAATTATATATCTGATTTAGAGATAGAACTTCAAAAGTCTTATGGATATAAAGTTGATAGACAGAAGTACAATAATTTATATAATCATAAATCTAATAAAATGAAATTAAATGTAACAGAACAAACAACAACTTTTCCTGTATCTAAGATACATTTGTTTAAAGAATTACTAGACAATAGAGATTTAGAATGGCAAACTTCTTTTGGTGAATTTAGATTAAGCCTAGAAGCTATACATTGGATAATAGCAAATTCTCATAAGTCTATGTATAACGATAAGCGCTCCTATATTTATAATAAAGCCTTTCACGAAGCTTTTAATGACATTGCGCATACACCTAAGGATACTAAAATATTGTCTAAATATGAGCTTATACGCAAATGGGCCAAAAACAGAGGCATTTATGATGAAGGTGATTCTAAAACACAATATATTAAATTAATGGAAGAAGCAGGTGAATTAGCTCAGGCAATATTAAAGCGTGACACATCTGAAATACAAGATGCTATTGGCGATATGGTCGTGGTGCTTACTAATTTAGCAGAGCTTGAAGATTTAAAAATAGAAAACTGTATTGATTCAGCATATGATGTAATATCAAAGCGCAAAGGTAATATGATTAATGGTACTTTTGTTAAAAACAAAGAAATTCATATTCATCAAACGCAAAATGGTTCTCATAAATTTATGAAGTTATAATATGAAAACAAAACAAATAAATTTTAGAGATCCTGTAGTTGAGCGAGTTGTAAACAAATTTGTATCACGTTCTGATGTAGGTTTTAAAAAATACGGAGTTACTTTAGATAAAGACCCATCAGAAATGTTTGCTTGGCTTAATCATTTACAAGAAGAACTTATGGATGCTGTATTATATCTTCAAAAAGCTAAAGAAGTATATTCTGAAGATTATCAAGAAGCATTATTAAAAAATATAGAAGTAAATAATGAAGAAACCTTATAAAAAACGCAGCAAAAAGCGTGGCCCAGTTGTTTCAAAAAAAGTATCATATGATGGTATTAATTTTGCATCGGGTTTAGAACGTTATATGTATATAGCTTTAAGAAAAGCTAACATTAGATGTAAATATGAGGGAGAAACATTTGTTTTAATAAATGGTTTTCATCTTGAAAACGAAGTATATGAAAGACAAGCTAATGGTAAAGGTGATTTTATAAATCGAGGTAGCAAAAGAATATTACCTATTAAATACACACCAGACTTTATTGGTTACAATTTTATAATTGAAACAAAAGGTAGAGCTAATGAATCTTTTCCTATTAGATGGAAATTATTTAAAAAATTAGTTACAGAACAATTTCCTGATTACACTATATATAAACCTCAAAATCAAATTCAATGCGATCGAACAGTAGAATTGATCCTCGAGAAGGAAAAAAAATAGCTCGAGCTAGATATGCCGAACGCCAAGTTGATAAATTTATTAAATGGAGTTTAGAAACAAGAGGTAAATTATTATACAAAGAATTAGTTGAAAAACAAGATGAAAATAACATGAAATATTATGACTAAATTAAACAACGAAGACGATAAAATGTGGGAATTAAGCTTAGGCTTTTATCCAGGAATTTTGTTAGGAATTAGAACCTATGTAAATCATGAATCTAATGAGCATGTGTTATATTTGCCTTTAGTAGATATTTCTTTAACCATATATAAATAATAATTAATGGGATTATTTGATGAAAGAATTGCATATAAGCCGTTTGAATATCCAGAGTACTATACTGAAGGATGGCTTAAACAAGCGCAAGCTTTTTGGTTACATACAGAAATACCTATGTCAGGTGATGTAAAAGACTGGAATGAAAAATTAAACAGTAAAGAAAAAAGTTTAGTAGGTAATATATTATTAGGTTTTGCACAAACCGAATGTGCTGTATCTGATTATTGGACACAAAAAGTCGTATCTTGGTTTCCTAAACACGAGATAAAACAAATGGCTATGATGTTTGGGAGCCAGGAAACAATTCATGCTGTGGCGTACAGCTACTTAAATGAAACCTTAGGACTTGAAGACTTCGATGCTTTTTTACAAGACGAAGCTACAATGCAAAGGTTTGATAACTTAGTTAGTTATGAAGGAAATAAACCCGTTGGAATTGCAACAAGCCTTGCAGTATTTAGTGCATTCGCAGAAGGAGTTAGCTTGTATTCTGCTTTTGCTGTTCTTTATAGCTTTCAATTACGTAATCTGCTTAAAGGAATAGGCCAGCAAATGAAATGGAGTGTTAGAGATGAATCACTTCACAGTAGAATGGGCTGTAAACTTTTTAGACATATGTGCGCGGAAGATTCTAATTTATTAAATGATTGCGAAAATGATGTTGTTAAAGCAGCAGAATCAATGCTACAAGCAGAAGAAAATTATATTGACAAAATGTTTGAAGCAGGAGATATAGAAGGTATTAAAGCTTCTGATCTAAAGCAGTTTATTAGAAAACGTCTTAATGAAAAACTTACAGAACTCGGCTACAGCAACCGTGGGAAACACTTTAAATTTAATTCAGAATCCGCGGGTAAGCTCGATTGGTTTTACCATCTTACAGGTGGCCATACCCACACTGATTTTTTTGCTGTTCGTCCTACGGATTATTCTAAAGCAAACGAAGGTGAAGACTTCGAGGATATATGGTAAAAAAAGCATGGAGAATATGGGCAAAAGCGTTAGGAGAGAAAGCTGATCATAACGCAGATGTAGTTGCTTTTGTAAGAACTCTATTAATATCTCAAGCAATTATAACAAACTTTTTAATATCAATGAACATAATATTTAATTGGCTGTAAAACTAATTTTAAACAAATGAAAGAAAGTAAATTAATTGAAATGCAAAACACCATTGACGCTTTAAAGCGTGTGGCTCAGCAAACTATAAATGAATTAAATCATTTAAGAGAGTTAAGTATTGGAACTCTAGAAGTAATAAAGCTTATGGATAGTTATGATCAAGCTTTAGAAATATTAAAAGATAAAGTTACAACTAAACCAGACAAAGAAAAAAAATTAGATTTAGATGTGGAATAATGAATGGGTAAAAGGTGAAGATTATCCTGTATGGGGTGAGACTGAGGTTTATAAAAAAACTATTTCAGGGGGCTACTTGCTACAAGATGAAACACCTAAAGATGCTTATCGAAGAGTAGCTAATGCGGTAGCAAAGCGTTTATATAAGCCAGAACTAGCTGAAAAGTTTTTTGAGTATATATGGATGGGATGGCTTAACTTAGCTTCACCAGTGTTGTCTAATACAGGTACAGACAGAGGTTTACCTATTAGTTGTTTTGGTATAGATGTAGCGGATAGTGTAAATGATATAGGCCAAAAAAATTTAGAAATGATGTTACTAGCTAAACACGGCGGGGGAGTTGGTATCGGAATTAATATGATACGTCCTGCCGGAGCTAAAATAACAGGTAATGGAACAAGTGATGGAGTGGTGCCGTTTTGCAAAATTTACGATTCAACAATACTTGCCACTAATCAAGGATCTGTCAGACGCGGAGCTGCATCAGTTAATATCAATATTGAACATCCCGACTTTAATGAATGGTTGGAGATCAGAGAGCCTAAAGGAGATGTTAATAGACAATCACTCAATCTCCACCAGTGTGCTGTGGTCGGTGATAAGTTTATGCGAAGAATTGAAAACGGAGATAAAGAAGCACGAAACAAATGGTCTAAGCTACTCCAAAAACGCAAAGCAACTGGAGAGCCTTACATTCTTTTTAAAGGAAATACGAACAAAAATAATCCAGCTGCATACAAAAAGAACAGTTTAAAAGTACACATGACAAATATATGTTCAGAAATAACTCTTCATACAGATGAGTCTCATAGCTTTGTTTGTTGTTTGTCTTCAGTTAATTTAGATAGATACGAAGAATGGAAAAATTCAAATTTAATTTACGATGCTACTTGGTTTCTAGACGGTGTGCTAGAAGAATTTATTCAAAAAGCAAAGAATATGAAGGGATTCGAGAACTCTGTACGGAGTGCGGAGAAAGGCAGAGCCTTAGGGCTTGGCGTCTTAGGATGGCATACCATGTTGCAAAAAAATGGTATTGCATTCGAGAGTATGTTAGCTCAATTCAAAACAAGAGAAATATTTTCAAAAATAAAAATTGAAACTGAACGAGCGTCAAGAGCATTAGCCGAAGTGTATGGTGAGCCTTTATGGTGTGTAGGTACTGGTATGCGTAATACTCATTTAAGAGCTGTTGCACCTACTGTATCTAACAGCAAACTTGCTGGTAATGTATCACCAGGCATAGAGCCATGGGCAGCAAATGTATTTACAGAGCAATCTGCTAAAGGAACATTCATTAGAAAAAACAAAGAACTTAAAAAAGTATTAAGAAAAATTGGAATCGATACTAAAGAAACTTGGGATAAAATTTTGGAAGATGGTGGATCCGTTCAAGACATTGAACAACTCGATGGATGGAATTACGATCACACAGGAAGACTTACCGAAGAAAATGGTGAGTCAGTTAAAAACGTCTTCAAAACGTTTAAAGAAATAAATCAATTAGAATTGATTAGACAAGCTGGTATAAGACAAGATTATATAGACCAGTCTGTTAGTTTAAATTTAGCTTTTCCTTCAGAGGCAACGCCTAAGTGGATGAACAGAGTTCATATGGAAGCTTGGAAACGAGGTATTAAAACTTTATATTATACTAGAACAGAATCAGTGTTAAGAGGTGATATAGCAGCTAAGGCTATGGATCCTAATTGTTTAAGCTGTGATGGCTAGTATGTCCAAATAGTTGTTTCAGGCGCACCGGGATAGCCAATGCCTACGTGTACAAAATTACTTTTACGCGATATGCCTATGCGTCTAAAACCAACTTTAATTGCGGCACTTACTAAATTAAAAGTATTTTTACCGCCTACACATTTTATATCTACGGCAGCACCATATGTATGCTCGCCAGGTTTACTTTTTACTATTTCTACTTCATGAATTGGAGATCTATATGATGAAGTAAGCACTATAGCTTGGCCATATTCTTCACGCAGCTCATCAAGCATAGTTAAAAGCTTAGGATCCATTTTATCGATGTTACCCTTAAAATCACTTTTGTCTGTAAAATATTTCATTTATCTCCACATTTTTTACTAGGATTAGCTACCTGTCTCCAGTCTTCTTTTTCAAACCAATCTCTTAATGTAGCACCTTTTTTGCTAGCACCTTTAACATTAGTTTTAGAATCTCTTTTATATTTACCGGCTTTGCCAGCTGCCCGTTTAGCACGTATAACTTTATCTTTTTCAGACTTACCCATACTACGAATCTTAGCTAAAGGTAGACAAGCTTTAGTGGTACCACCACCTTTTTGTTTTAGGAAAGGAGAATTGCTTTGCATATAAATTATTTTTTACAACCAAAATTTTTAGCAAAGTTAGCTTGCTTAACTCTTGACGCGCTATATTTACCTTTATTTTTCATTACAGCATTTGCTACGGAACAAACACTTTGGCCTGGCATAGTTTTATTTGCAAAAGCAGTAAACTTACCTTTGTTTTTAGGATCAATACTTATTGTACTTTGCTTTTTAGCCATGATTATTTCTTTTTAGGTGTATGATTGTAGCCTAATTTTTTAAATCTGTTGTGATCTGCCATAGTCTTAGCTGTTTTTACTATACCAGTTTTGCTATACATTTTGTGTACTTTAAATTTCTTTGCCATAATTATTTCTTTTTTGATTTACCCATTTTTCCTGGCCCACCAGCAGAAGTGCATCGCACACCCCAACCAGAAGCATATGCGCTTGGCCAAACTTTAAATTTTCTTTTTGCTGCGGATTTGCAAGGTCCACTAATTTTTGCGTAAAGTGGTGATTTTTCCATTATCTTATTGTTACTTTTCTTTTTCCAGTTCTACTAGATGATTTTCTAACTTTAACTCTACTGTCTTTAGATTTTTTAGGTTTTTCTTTTTTTATGCCTAATTGCCAATCAGACCAACCAGCTAAAAGCATTATTCTATTTAGCATAGACACTTCATCTTGTGTAGAATTTTTAATGTTGTCTACTTTTTTTACAATTCTATCAAGTGGAACGTTAAATCCAGCGGAGATAACATTGGCCGCAGCTAAATAAGCAGGGTTGTCTAGGCTGAATCCTTTCTCTTTCATTTCATCTTTATTCCATTCGTAAGATTTTAAAGCACTTCTTATTTTTTGAGTCTTAGATTGAACAGGTGGAGATATACCTAATAATTGTACTATGGCTGTTTCAGCATAATCAGGTCTTGCTTTTTCAGATTCTTTTATAATTTTAATTAATGCATTTTTTAATGTAGCAGTTATTGCTCCAGCAACACCAATACCTCTTAAAAAACCATCTGCCATACCATTAGCTACCCCTAAATACTTTTCTTGTTTTTTCTTTTCATTTTCTTCATCATCATCGCCAAAAGCTAATGCAAAAACAGCTTGTTGTAAAAAATTAAATATTAAATTTTGTACAGCCCCATAATATGCAAGCTTACTTAAATTGGTTTTAAGGTCACCACGACCGTTTATAATGTCACTAGCGGCTTTTTTAGTTAATCTAGCATACTGAGCTGGAGTATTGGCAAAAGCTAATATAGTACGTCCTAATGGCCCTGCTTGCTGTGAGCTAATTCTATCAGGTCTTGAAGATTGTTGAGATTCTTCTGCTGTTTCTCTAAAATCTACAAAAGCTTTTTCATTTGCTTCAGCCTCTGTTAGTCCTTGCTTTAAATAAGTTTTAACCCTGTTTCTATAGAATGTAGCTCCTCCTGTTGCAATTGCGAAGCTATCTGCCATTTGTGTAGGTAAAAAACCTGCTTGAAGTATTTTACTTATTACTCCTTTAGCACCACCTTTTTGAGCAGCATCAGCTATTTCAGATTCACTTACATTAAATCTTAATCCTCCACGTCTTTCTTTTAAGAAATCAGAATTAAATAAAAATTTAAAGTCTTTCCAATATTGCGGTTGATTAGCAAAAGCAGCACCGGCTTTTAAAGGATTGTTATCTGTAAAGTTTACAAAGTTAATACTTGACAAAAGCTGTAATACAGCTGATCTAGTGTTAAAAAACATAATAGCACCTACAGAATTGTTTAACCAATTTGTAAACCTTCCTGCTAATGAATCGCTTGAAAAAGCTTTGTTTCTACCTGTTTTCATTCTTGTAAGAATGTTTGTCAATGCTTCCCTATAAGGTTTTCCAAACGCAGCTTCAAGCTTATTCATATTAGTTTCACCAAATATTTCGTCAACATTGGTTTGCCATTGTTCTAAATACTTTTTTCTTTTAATAGAATTAACACTATCTAAAAGATCTGTTGTAATACTACCAGCTAACCAACCTTCGTTTGGTGAGGAATATTGATCTCCTTTTTGCATAGCAATTAGCTGATCAGCAAATACTTTAAGATCAGGGTTTTTAGCTACATAATCAACTAATTTTTGTTGATTTGTTTTAAATATGCCAGGTATTTTATTTCCTTGTTGATCCCATATATAAACTCGTACAGCTTGTTCTCTTGTGTATTCCTCAACGCCTTTTTTCTTAAGATCTTTAGGAATAATTTTTAAATCTTCTTTTAATGTTTTATAATCTTCAAACATTGCTACTCGAGCGGATGAAACATTATTCATTGCTCTAGCATAAGGATTTATTAAATTATCTTTAAACCATTCCAGTTGTCTATCACCTACTTTTCCTTTACCTAAAGTTTTGTATAATAAACCTACAAAATCTTCAGCGCTTGGTGGTATAAA
>Ga0209816_1001631_pt1 | contig 16639 bp, 16 predicted proteins | sample CoawatmetaG01DNA_FD_187509 | JGI IMG/M metagenome (GOLD analysis project Ga0209816, IMG submission 187509) | Marine microbial communities from the West Antarctic Peninsula - Coastal water metaG017-DNA (SPAdes) (version 2) | ecosystem: Environmental > Aquatic > Marine > Coastal ... | reverse complement strand
GGTTACAATCTATTGAGAATCTAAACAAAAAAGTAGACTTAACTGAGGTGAATATGGCTCACAAAAAGTACGCTATGTTCAAGTACCTTAACTGGTCTAGAAAAGAATTAAATAAAATGAGTGAACGCCTCCATGAGAGAGGTACAGGAGCAGAGGATGTTACTGATGAGAACTTGAGAAATGCATACAACTGGTACGAGTCTTTTACTATTATAGAAGAGATTCAAGATTTAACAGAAGCCATGCGTTTAGAGGGTGCTATATCAGAAAAAGAATTAAAGACCATGAGGTCTATTATTTCTGGAATGAACGGTAAGAAACAAGAGATAGAGAAGCAATTGTTAGCTCAATCTAGAAGGTTCTATGCTCAATTGGTGGCTAAACATGATACTCAAACTGAAGAGGGATACAAAGAAGCATTCAAGCGTTCTTGGGCAGAATTAAATGCTGCAGGTAGAACTGAAATGCAAGAGATGGAGTATGTTGTATCTAAACTTGAAGAACACAAAGATGAGATAAATGATGCGAAATTAGAGAAAGCTAACAAAGGAGCTATTTCTGCTATAAGCACACTTAGTGGAATAGGATTTGGTATATTGAGTGAGAAAGAAATGAGCTCAACTGACATTGGCGTAGTATCACAGATAACTGATAAAGCTAATCATAATTCAGAAATATTTGCTACAGAAAAAGCAAGTGCTGCCTATGACTTACATAATGCATACAAGGAGCACGAAAGAATAGAAAACTCTGATAGTCGTGACTTAAGAAAAAAGTATGCGGGTATGTATAGTTTCAATAGTGCTGGCCAAGGATACTTTGCAAGTAAGTATGACCCTCAGTTTCTTGAGGATAGAAAAGAATTCTCAGTAACTGCATCTGATGTAGAAGAAGCTAAAGAGAAGCATGCTGACACAGAAGTTACTATAACTAAAGATAAAGGTAGCTATTCATTTAGTTATGACTCTAAAGTAGTAGACAAGGATGGAAAGCCTGTAGGTAAAAAACAGCTTCAGATTAAAGGTGCTAAAGGTATTTCAGTTGATGGAGTGGCAGACTTAAAGCCTGGTGAAAGACCAATGCATGTTACTTATACAACTAAAGCAGGAGATTCTCATACTATTACATTAGAAGAAGCTATTGCTCGAAGTGAGTTCTCTCACTGGACTGATGTAAATACAGTTAAGACTGAATACCAATCTCAAACAGGAGAAGTATATTCACAGGAGAAGCCTGCGGATCACTACCTGAATAAAGATTTTGCTGATATGAAAAAGAATCAGCCTGAGAAGTTTGCTGAGTTAGTGAGGCTAAAGAAAGAGATGAGAGTAGCTGATAAAGATCATAAAGGTAAGGAGTCTCTTATTAGATTACATGATCAGAATACACAGGTTGAATTTATGAGGCTACCTGGTATGATGAAGAGTAGTATTTCTAGAATTGCTGAAGGGCAGTCTGCAAAAACACTTGCAAAGAATGCTATATCAAGACTAGTTAGAACACAAGCTGATGACTATGAAACTCAAGGTGCTGACTTTACAGATTACCGTGGTGGAAATGCATTAGGAGTTCCTGTAAAGAACAGAGCTAGGTTGCCTGAGAGTGATCAGTCTATAGACTTACACACTATGGTGTTAATGGAGCAGATATCTGCAAACCAATATAAAGAAAGAAGATCCGTAGAGTCATCTATTATAGTGATATCTGAGGTTATGAAGAATAAAGAGTACCAAGTAATGGGTAAAGATGGGAAGCCTAGAACGGATGCCCAATCAAAACTACAAAGATTCATTAAGGGTGGTGAAGGACATAACGAATATAAAAAAGTAATTAGTATTCTTGAAAACAAAGTGTATGGTATTACCTCTAAAGAGAGTGCTACCCTTTCTTTTGGAGGAAAAGATGGAGAGAAATATAAGATTGATTCACAGCAAATTGTTAAGAATGGATTAAAGTATTTTGGTACAACAGCCCTTGTATTTAACTATGCTAACAGTGTTGTGAATACAACCTCTGGTACTATATCTAACTGGATGGAAGCATTTGGTGGAGATGTATTTAATATGACAGACTATGCTATAGCATCTGCAGACTATATGAAAGACCTTAAGGGTATTACTGAAGATATGGGTAAGAATGTTGTTACGTCTAAAACTAACTTAACCATGGCCTTCTTTAATTCTATGGGTCCTGAACATGTGCAAGGTGCATTTGCAGCAGGTACTAAGGGTGAGGTTATGGCTGATATGAGTACTCTTCGTCCATTAGCGAAAGCTGGTGAGCATATGATGCAAGGTAAGGCGACCCTTGCCATATTAGAGAGCATAAAAGTATTGAATAAGAATGGTAAGTTCATAAACAAAGATGGTAGGGTAGTGAAAACAAAGAAAGAAGCTGCTAGTCTTAGAGAAATGATATCATACAAAACTGTAAATGGTAAAGTTAAGATGAATCTCAGTCATTTGGTTGAGCATACTACCTTTACACAGAGTGGTGGACAATCTCAGATTCTATTTGAAACTAGAAACCTAGTAAGAAGTAAGATTGATGAAATGCATGGTCAATATACTAGTGACATCCAAGCACATGCTCAGAGATATATTGTTGGTAAGATGGCATTCTTCTTAAGAAAGTGGATGATACCATTAACTCTTCGTAGATGGAGAGGTATCACCAACATGTTTACTCCTGCAGAAAAAGAAGTTGAAGGATTCTACAATAGAGACCAAAAAGCTAACATAGAAGGATACTATGTAAGTGCTTCTAGATTTATAACTCAGATAGTTAGTGATCTTAGATATGAGAAGTTCTCTATTTCTACTAGTTACAATAAACTAGACAGAAGACAAAAAGCTGGCGTAAGAAAGACTGGCTTTGATGTTACATTGATACTATTAACAATGGCTGCTTTAGGTGCACTTGAAGGTGGTGAGCCTGATGATGACATATTAGCTATCTATCTATTAAGTAGACAGAAGTCTGAATTGACATTCTTCACGAACCCTATGGAGGCAATGAAAATTGCATCAACTCCTACGGCTGCAGTTGGTAATCTTAAGAACATAGCTAGATTAATATATCAATTAACTCATGACCCTTCAGGAAAATATATCTCAGGAAGTAAAAAGGACCAATTGAAGGTTGCTCATATGGTAACGAAACTATTCCCGAACATTAAGAATTTAGATGAGCTTAAAGATGCTACAAAATTCTTACAAGGATTTGGAATGTAAGCAACGTAAGTAAAAAAAAGTCAGCACGACTTGTAATAAAGAAAGAACCCCAACCGATATGGCTGGGGTTTTCTCATTCAACATTAACATTAATTCAAATCACCAAATTAATTTCTTTTGAGGTATATTTGCTTCATTCTTTATCTTGTGATTTGTTGTTAACATTGTCTCTATCCTTCATTTTTAGATAGAGCCTCTCATATTCTGTGTCTATTGCCGCTATATAGGCATTAACCTCTTTACTCTTCGTCTGATCATATTCTATTTCACTAAGTGGCTTGAATATATCTCCTCTCTGTACAAAGACCTTTAATAAATTAGAATTGTGAGATTGAGCTGATGGATATATCACCAGCCCATTATTGTTACAGAATGTCATTGCTTTAATGTTTCTGTTATACACTCTTCTCTCTACTTCATCATCTATCAATCTTTGCTCTCTTCTGCTCTTAAGATTCATCTCTTACTTCTTGGATTAAAGATGTAATCTTTCGATTAGCTTCATGTTTGTGAATCCCAAGAGAGTCCCAATCATTAATATACTCTAGAGATGATTGTGCTCTCCTGTATCCTACAGACTTTATAGAAGCCTTTATAGAGCCACTACCAAGTATATCTACATCGTTCTTATTGACATAAAAAGGACCTTGAGATACACCCTTTCTTATTCCTGCATTATCATAGTTTTCACCATGAAACAGTATTGGCACAACTTCAATTAAGTCATTTGAATACATAGATGGACCCTTATACAGCATGATAGCTGCATCTACGGGAGATATCTGATTATGTGGTGCATGACTTTTTGCAAATGCACCACTACTAATATACGAGGAATGTTTTCTTCCCTGGTAAGTATTAAAGCTGTTTGACTTGTACTCTTTTCCATTTACTATTTTCTCTACTATATTTGTTTGTATAGCAACAAAGTCTCCTGGACTTGCTTTTCTTAATTCTCTTCTTTTAAACATTTGTGTGATTTTTAATTATTAATATTGATTTAAAATAAAAGGGAGCTGTTACACTCCCTTTATTATTATTATGATCCGCACATTTCGCAGTCCTCATCTTCTTCAGATGATTCTCTTCCTGCTTTGATCATTGCTCTGAAGTCATTAGGGTCTATTGCTTCTTTAGGAGTAATAGGATACTCTGCTCTTAGCTGTTCAGCCTTAATTTCTTCTTTTTTTACTGTAAACTTAACAGCATCTACTGCTGCTTTAGTCCTTAGATAATACATACCTGTCTTAAGACCCATCTTCCATCCATAAAAATGCATAGAAGTAAGCTTTTGTATACTAGCGTCTGTTATGAATAAATTCATAGACTGTGCCTGACATACAAATCTCTGTCTATCTGCAGCCATATTAATGACAGCCTTCATAGACATCTCATAAGCAGTCTTGTACCTTTGCTTAATCTCTGTTGGTATTGGTAAGTTTACTACTGAACCATTGTCACGCATTAATGCATTCCTTGTTTCTTCTGTCCACATCCCAATCTCTTCAAGATCTTTAACTAAGTGTTTATTGCTTATGATATACGTACCACTAAGAGTTCCTCTAGTGTATAAATTACTAGTGAATGGCTCGAAGCATTCGTTGTTACCAAGAATCTGTGAAGTAGAAGCTGTTGGCATAAGTGCAATTGTAAGACTATTTCTTACCCCACCATACACAACTCTCTTCCTTAAGTCTTCCCAGTCTAAATCTCCGCATAACTCAACTTCTTCATCATACAAGTCAAACTGAAACTCTCCTTTACTCATTGGAGAGCCTTCAAACGTACTATATTGTCCACGTGTAAGTGCTAATCTAGCAGATTCCTCTGTAGCATAGTAATACATGTGTTCAAATATTTGCTTATTTAAAGCCCTAGCTTCTTCACTATCAAAAGGAATCTTCATCATAGCAAAAACATCCGCTAGTCCTTGAACACCCAAACCAATTGGTCTATGTCTCATGTTACTAGTTTCAGTCTCTTTGGTAGGGTAGTAGTTAGCATCTATGACATTGTCAAGATTTCTAATAACCTGTTGGACAACTGTTCTAAACAGTCTAAAGTCAAACTTTATTCCTCCTCTACTCTCAAATACAAACTTAGGCAAAGCTACAGATGCTAAATTACATACTGCCTGCTCATTCTCGTCTGAATACTCATTGATTTCTATACACAAATTACTAGATTGTATTGTACCTAGATTCTGTTGGTTAGAAGACTTGTTCACTCTGTCCTTGTATCCTATATATGGAGTACCGGTTTCTATCTGTGACTCTACAATCTTTTCCCATAATCCTCTAGCAGATACAACTTCTTGATAAAGCTCTTTTTCTACAGCTATTCTGTATGCTTCCTCAAAATCTTCTCCAACTAGTTCTTGAAATACAAATCCATTTTTCTTAAGAACATTAGGACAGAATAAATGCCAATCTTCATCAGCTTCTACTCTTGCCATAAACTCATCATTCATCCAGATAGCATAGAATAAATCTCTAGCTCTCATCTCCTCTTTACCTGTATTCTTTCTTAAGTCCAACATAGTATATATGTCAGCATGCCATGGTTCGTAATAAATAGCAAAGCTACCTTTACGTTTACCACCTTGGTTAATCCATCTTGCAACTTCATTGTACGTCTTCATCATAGGTAATAGACCATCACTGCTACCATTTGTACCTGCAATGTGACTACCTTTAGCTCTAACATTATGAACATGCAGTCCTATTCCACCGGCTAATTTGGATATTCTAGCAACATCCTTCATGGTGTCAAATAATCCATCTATACTGTCACCTTTATTTGCCAACAGGAAACAGCTGCTCAATTGAGACAATCTTGTTCCTGAGTTAAATAATGTTGGTGTAGCATGCGTGTAATATCCTTGACTCATTAAGCTGTATGCTCCTACTATCTGCTGCATATCATAAGCACTAGTTTCAATTGCACATCTCATCCACAAATACTGTGGACGCTCTATTACATTATCATCTTGGTCTTGCAACAAATAGGACTTTTCTAGAGTTCTTAAGCCAAATATGTCATGGCTATAATCTCTATCTTGCTCTATCATATTATTGAGCTCCTTTTCATTCTGCTCTACAAAATCCATAAACTCATCTGCTAAAACATTTGTTGTTTCTTGGACTTTATTCATAGCCTCAGAGAAGCTCTCTGGTGTACTTTTACGTAATTGTGTCACGAATATTCGTGCAGCAAAAGTACTGTAATCTGGGTGGTGGGAAACCATACTAGCAGCGATCTCAACACACAATGTATCGAGTTCAACTGTAGTAATCCCATCAGCCATTTGTGAAATAACCTTTATAGCCATCTCATCTGCATTTACCTTTAATCCATCAGATAAATTTCTAAGCCTAGACGTAATTTTGCTAGGATTGAAATTAACTGAACGATTATTCCTCTTTATTACTTTCATAAGGATGTGCTAATTTAATTATTATTTCATTTATTTGTGTCTCAGAACTTTCAGATTTCATATCAGGTGCTGCAGATATTAAAATCCCATCACTATCAATTATTTCTTTTATCCTATTGGCGTTCTTAAAACCTCTCTCTTTAATATGGTCTCTAATCAATTGCTTATGATCTTCAGGAAACTCTTTTAGTTTACCATCAACCATTAGCTGTCTTGATTTCTTCATATCGAGAGTAAGGTTAAATTTATATAACACTTTATCTCCGTAATCAACATGACCAATATACATTGGATGTTCCATTATTACTCCTTCATAAACCAAAAATGCTGGTGCACTTGACCAATTATAAAGTATGCAAAACACACTGTCCCCCTCTTGGAAGGACAGGTATGTATTTACAATGGAATTCTCAAATTCAATTTTTACATGTTTCATTAATAGAGGTAACATATATGTCTTACTCTTGTTTGCTACTATGTCGAAATTAAATATTGGCTTCATATTTTCCTGTTATTGTGTTACTATTCATTATCATTAATCCTTCATTGTCCATTTGCTCCTGAGTGTACTCTGCATTGTTGTTCTCCTTGCTATAATAGTAAGAGTCCATCAACTCACAAACACCCTCATAAGCTACTCCATGTCTGTCTGTGAATCCATTCATAGCCAATTCGTGCATATCTTCCGATACTAAAAATCTCATTGGTCTGTTTGGATTAAGTTTGGAAATGTAAACAAATTCAAACTCTTTTACAGTATAGTCTGCCAAATCAAAATCATTCTCTACAATGGTCATCAAAGCCTCTCTATATAATGCACCCTGGATGTAATACCTGTGCATAGTATAAAGTATTGGGAACTCCTTACATGGAGATTCACCTGTCTTTAAGTCAATTGGTAAAATTAATTTGTGCTTGTGGTTAACCACTAAACAGTCTAGCATACCTTTCACTCTACGTCCACCCACTTGGGTGTCAAATTTGTACTGATAAAATATCTGTACATCCTTCAATCCTTTTGCAAAGTATTTTGCTGTGAATCTGTGTGACAATAGGGTGTTTGCCGTGGCATTTGCATGATCCCACATATCTGGTTTGATCATGTTCTTGCCTTGAGACTTCATCTTATCTTGAAAATAAGAAGAACCTGCAGCAACTACTGTTGATACTATTTTTGCATCATTATAGCTTTTATAAACACCTAAAGATTTAGCTGCTAATATTATTTGCTGTCCGTATGCAGACAAAGATATGGATTTTTTTATAGTTTTCCTAACAAAAGGTCCATTTTCTTTTGGATTTTCTCTCTTTAATACTACAGAAAGAAGTGCATCTACTATCGTCTTTACATTACTAGTTGGTGGCTTGGAAGCTACTCCTTTATAGAATAACTCATCAACCCTATCTGGCTCAAAACACATGCAGTCTACTAGACTACCGAATTTTAAGTTAAAGGATTGCTTAACTCCACCAACAACATCTAAACCTTGCTTACTTATGCTCGAAAGCATAGAATAAGAAGGTATCTCTAAGGCCCTGTAATCAGCCTCAGACATTTTTAGGTTGTGGTCTTCAATCATATTTATTGTTTTATTTATTAATATTACATGAACATATCTGTCTGTGCTGGATCCTGCCCAGGGTAAACACCGTCAGCATCACACTCATTGCCATCTTCATCCTCATAGCCTAGTATAGAAAAGTCACAAGAACATATCTCATCCTGAGATGCAAATAGCTCATGCTTATCCATAACTATGTCTGCAAATGATAATACAGCAAAGACTTTGTTTGCTATTTTTAACTTACTTGTCATCTTGTTTTTTTTAATTATTAAAAATCTGCGTCAAAGCTTATCTTGTCTGCTCCACTGTCTCTGTCTTTGGTGCTGTTCAATACACCTGCTTTCTGATACTCTGCTACTCTCTTCTCAAAGAAGTTTGGTTTTCCTTGTAAAGAAATCATATCCATAAAATCAAAAGGATTTTTAGTATTGAATTCTTCCTCACATCCAAACTGCTCTAGCAGTCTATCTGTCACAAACTCTAAGTACTGGGTCATCAGATCAGAATTCATTCCAATCAAACTTACCGGTAAAGATTCTGTGATAAACTCACGCTCTATATTTAAAGCATCTAGTAGAATCATACGAATACGATCCTTTGGTACTTTATTTATTAGGTGGTGCTCATGTAAGTGTACTGCAAAATCACAGTGTACTCCTTCATCTCTTGAGATTAACTCATTTGAGAAAGTAAGCCCCGGCATAAGACCACGCTTCTTTAACCAAAATATAGAACAAAATGCTCCACTAAAGAATATTCCCTCTACAGCTGCAAAAGCAATTAAGCGTTCTGCAAAACTAGGAGAGTCAATCCATTTCATAGCCCAGTCTGCTTTCTTCTTGATAGCAGGAAAGTTTTCTAATGCATTAAACAATTTATCCTTCTCTTCGTCATCTTTAACATAGGTGTCAATAAGTAATGAGTAAGTTTCACTATGTATGTTCTCCATCATAATTTGGAATCCATAAAAGAACTTTGCCTCACTATATTGTACTTCGTTAATAAAGTTTTCTGCTAAGTTCTCATTTACAATACCATCACTAGCTGCAAAAAATGCTAGTATATGTTTTATGTAATATCGCTCATCATCATTTAACCTTGATTCCCAGTGTGTTAGATCTTCGTGTAAGTCCATCTCTTCGGCAGTCCAAAAACTCGCTTCAGACTTCTTGTACCATTCCCAAAGGTCATGGTGTTGTATAGGAAAGATTACAAATCTATCCTTATTCTCTTGTAATATTGGTTCTGTTAATTTTTGTTTATCTGTCATATTATAAATCTTCTATTTGATTTTGAATTTCATCTATTTTAATTAAAACTTCTTGAATCTTATCAAGTATGTCTTCTTCCTGTTTTATTCTCGAAGCATCAAATAAACGAGTATCACTTATTCTCGCTAATTTCATTACAGACATATATACTTCATCCATAAGTTTTATTGCTTCTTTTTTTATTCCTTCCATCTAAAATAACTTTATATATACTCCTGCCCCCTCTTTGTCCACACTATATAGTGGAAAGGCCCGTGGGTTATCTGGATCAATTAATTGACCATCAATACTCATAGGTACAGGAAATACATGTTTAACATTGTCATCCTCTATAAAGTCATGTGCAGTCATCAAATCTTGTACGATTTCTACACTATTACTAAAGTCAAATAACCTCTTACTATTTCTTACTTGGTGATAACCTATAACAATAGGATCACTAGTAGCTGCTTTCATCTTCATGAATTCTTCTCTCAAAGCCTCAAACTGATTAGGCCTAGTCAAGTCTACATACCCTTTAACTTCTTTCTTACGAGAGTTAAACTTCTGTATACCAATTGACCGTAGGAATTTATTCACTGTTGGTGAACTAAATATTCCACGAGCAGTTTTGACCTTGCTATTTTTTAAGCTGGGAATATTCCCTGGTATAAATATCATACTTTATTTTTTAAATTAATAATTAATAGCCTTGGTGGGGAATTAACACCACCAAGACCATCTCTTTTTACTTACAATACTCGAAACTACTTGTTCCTGGATTATATGTTACACACTGATTAGCTTCACGGTACGTTTTAAACGCATCTTCGCTACCACCATAGCCCTGAAGCTGAGTTCCTCCAACTCCAATCCAAAAGGCTCTCTTATCATAGAGTTTACAACCGTCTTCGCCATCTGTGATTATAACTGAATTGTTATTGTTCTCTTTTATCTTCCTAACAACATTATTGAAGTTTGTTCCTCCTGTTTTGGAGAAAGTTAAAATAGTAACTTCATTAACATTATTAATCTGATACAGATCGTTATCAAAGAAATAAAGATTCTCTATTAGTCCCATCTTATGCATGGTCATAGCGATACCTTTCACAAGGTTTATCATCTTTATATTCTTTCCTTCAAACTCCTCTGTATAACCCATAGAGCCAGAACAATCTAGAAATAAGTCGAATTTACCTCTGTAAACTCTAGACTCGTTTCCTATATTCATGAGCTCAGCATTCTTAAAGATTGGATTAAGAAACTCTAGACCAAACAAATCATCACACTCCTCACAATCAAATAGACTTTCCTCTATCTTTGTGTGCTTAGTTGAGAAATAGTTCTGAGACTTATTTAGAATCTTCTCAAGAACTTTACGCACACTATTTCTATTTAGTGTAACATCCTTGATTATCTCTCTAACATTCTCAAGCTTATCCAAAAACCCTGGATCCTGACCAGCAAGATCTTTTAGTGTTTCTTTTCCAAGCTGATCCTCTAACTCCTTGATCTTTTGGTCAGCCTTATCTTTAGCTCCCTGTATTAGATCTTTGGAAGCCTCAAGAGCCTTGTCAATTGCATTCTCAGATAGTTGATCCCTAGTGGAATCCTGTCCTGTACCTGATCCAGCTGATTTATTGCCTTCAGCATTCTCTCCATCTCCTTCTCCTTCACCTTCGCCCTGACCTTCTTGACCTTGACCTTCTCCACCTTCACCTTCAGCTCCTTTGCCTCCTAGTTCAGTTTCTAAGCCTCCGTCTCCAGTCCCTCCTTTTGACTGCTCCTCTCTTACCTGCTCGTCTATAAATTGAAGAGCTAATGCTAGTTCTCTCAATAATATTTGACTAAATAAAGGTGAATCAGTTGTAACAACCTTTGTTAAAGAATCATAAACTGCATCTAGAACTTTATGTCTGCTTGAGTTTTTACCATTGTCAGGTCTTCTCTTAACATCCTTGTTTACGTACATACTGTAGACATCATGAATTAATGATGGCTGTAAACTACATTTTCCCTCATTATTATTTGCTACATAGTCTATAACCGAAGAAAGTCTCTGTTGTTCGTAAAATGTCGTTCCCGGCATTACTACGTGCTCGTCTTTTCTATATCCAAATACTCCTGGTGTGGAGTTTGTATACATTCCGTATGGATCGTAGGATGGAGCTTGAATGCCCCACCCTCTATTAGATCCTTCTTTTCTATTGAATAATGACATTAGTTATTTAATGTTGTTTCATCATCATTCAGAAAATCAAGCTTAGCTTCCTCAGCTTCCATTCTACTCTTAAGTTGATCTCTCTCACCGTCAGTCAACAATCCTAAACTCTCAGCAGCCTTGTAGGCTTTCTCAAAAGTATCGTATTTGTCGTTATAGTCAGATGAAGAACTACATTGTCCAATCACATCGATTGCATCATATATTACTCTAATAGGAGCAGGAACTAGATTCTTAGCTAAATCCTTAGCGGCATTCTTACCAACTAATAATTCAGCAGTCTTCATCATACCTCTACTCTCATCAAATGACCATACAATCATAACATTCTTGATCAATGTTGGTAGGAATGATAGAGCTCTGTCAGAAAGTAATGGGTGACATGTGTCTAGAACAATCTTAAGCTTGTTGTCATCTAAAGTGATGGCGTCAATATCAGCTTGCTCAGGCAATGTAACATTATGATTCTGTCTGAAAGTCTTACCTCCCTTGTTATAATACTTCATCATGTCATTAGGGCTCAATCTCTTTACATCGTGAGTGATTAAAAATCTATCCCAGAATGGAGAATCTTTCTCGTCATCAGGAATTTCATTACATGTTGCAATAAAATTTGTCCATTTACACGGTAGTTTATCCTTACCGTTAAATAGTACTCGCTCATTCATTATACCTAACAAGCTATTTCTCAATGATGCTGACGCTTTGTCAATCTCATTAACAACTACAACCTTAGCTCTCGTTACTGGAGAATTAATTTTGTACTGGTTAGTTGTGGTTAAGGCCTCTAAATCAACATTACCTTTTACAGCGTTACTTTTAGTTCCTTCGTCAGTTTCTAGCAAGAATAAATCCTCACCCTTTAGTTTTCCTAAAGATGCCTTTGCAAAATCAATTACTGCGGCAGTTTTTGCAACACCTGGAGGTCCTATTAATAGGATCGGAGTTTGTATTGCTTCTCCTAGAGCCATTACTCTGAATGTCTCTAACTTTTTCATTAAATTGGTATTAATTTTTCTTGTAATCATGGTGATTGTTATTTAATTATTAATGTTTGAATTAATTGTTTTAATTTTTGTTTGCCAAATTTTTCTATATAGTCAGATGGATCTTTCACTTGAGCTTCGTCTGGAATCTCTATTTGTGTAAAACCTGTCTGGGAAGCTAGTTTGGCACCAGCAATCCTTCCTCTATTTTTATTACTATCGAAGTCGTTATCATACATTATATATACTTCTTTGAATCTACCTCTAATTTCATCAATAACATTTCTTTTAGGATTAACTCCTTCACTCTGTAATGAGCATGCTGTTATTTGATTTGTTGGAAATAAACTTTTTATAACTAGTGCATCCTTTCGGCTACTAGCTACTATTAATACCTCTCCGTTATCAGGAAGCTGCGTCCACAATTCCCAGGTAGAGAAGTCATTATTATTAATCCATTTATTCTCTTTGTCAGCATAAGGCTGATAGATTTTAAATGTCTGAATATTATCTTTCTCTTCTACGAATGCGTAAGCGTTATCTTGTGTCTTGGTGCAGTATCCATTAACAAAGTAATGAGATATAGGGTGTATATTACAGAATTCAAGTTGTTGTTTAGTCAGTCCATATTTACCTTCCCAATAATCCTTGTCCTTAATGGACCAGTTTCTAACTGTAACACTAATTTTCAGTCTGCCCGTATTAAGGGTCTTTTTTCTGTTTTTAGTGTAAGTTAAATTTATTGGTTGGGAAGTAATAGAATTAGGAATCTCAAATTGATTAAGACTAAAATCAGCTGCAACTTTATTAATTGCTTCGATTTTACTACTTAAATTAAAGAGTCTCATAACAAATACAAAGCAGTTTCCTACTTCACCTGTTGCAAAATCCTTATATAAGACTATCCCATGTTCACTACTATGAAACAAACTAAATGATGGTGATGTATCTTCCCGTAAAGGACTACTTATTGGCTTATTTGGTATTGTACCTCCTAAGTAATAAGAAAATATATCAATCTCACTTACAACGGCCAGTATAGCGGCAGATGTAGGTAAGTCTTTATAACTTCTACTTTTTCCAAAACCCATTTTAGTTGTTTTTAAAGGTTAAAAAACCCCCACATTTATGTGAGGGTCTATTAAATTAATTAAGCTATATATTATAGCCAGTCATCATCAGCCATGGTCACTGCATCAGATGATGGTTCTGCCGTAGCAAAAGCATCAAACTGATTTGTGTTACTAGAAGAAATCTCTGTTGGAGTTACTGAAAACTCTCTAATAGAAAGATCTAATGGTCCAAAATCAACATTACCAAAGGAACCTGCGTCTTGTGCAGACTTAAGATCCTTCAAGACATACTTGAACTTCTCAGCTCTAGTTGATCCGATTACGTATTGACGTAAAGTATGACGGTTAAATGTAGTCTGAACTAATTTACCATCTCCTTTAGTTTTAACACCTAATAAGACACCAATCTTGTTGTTAGTATTGTCGATAATACCTTTCAATAGAGATACATCTCCCTGAAAGATCTTGGCCCACTCCTCTTTATCGATACGAGCATATGCTTCAGACGGATCTGAAACCTTACGCAAGTCAAATGGAAGGTTAAGTAAGTTAACAAGGAATGAAATCAATTCAACTTCACCTCGTTTAGCTACTTTTAACCCATCATTATTGAACCATTGCATGTTCTCTGGAAGAGTTTTAGTTTTGATAGCATCTTCTTCTAGCCAAGTGTCCTTACCAAATGAATTAATCACTTTGTATTTCCCACCTTGAGACCTGTGATGCGTATCAGCTACATAAAACTGTATCTTCTCAGTTAATCCTGATTCTTCGTTGCTTAGGTAGAAATCTAACCTAATCTGAGTAACTTCTCTCTCTCCATCAGAGTCAGTAACCTTTGTTGTTCCAATATACTCTGGATCAAAGTTTAACTCACGGCCATAAATAGCCTCTAACTCCTGCTTTGTAGGGTTTAAACCTACTACTTTAAAATTAGCAGCTCCAGTGTGTAATTTTTTCACTGAACCACCTGCACTTTGTTCTTTTCCGAATGCACTCATAATCTATTATTGTATTAAAATTTGGGAGTCTTTTATGGCGACTCCCTTTACCATTACTATAATTTACTTAATTAGTCCCACTCTGAGTCTGAATCGTCTTGTTGATCTTGTTGTGGCTCTGATTGTAAAACCTCTTCCTCTACAACTTCAATTGCTTCAGCTTGTACTTCTACTTCATCACTAAGGATGTTGTCTGTAGCTTCTTGCTTAGCAATTTCTGTTGTTATAGATTCCTGAACATCAGCCATAGTATGTGAACCAAGGTTTGTTTCTATTACAACCTCTTCTCCAACAGGTACTAAAGCGTGAGCTTCAATTTGAGAACCTGCAAAAGAGTTTAAATAAAATTCTGCATTACCTTTATCCTCGTCTAATCCTAAAAATCCAAATACCTCTTTGGTAAAGAACGATGAAGTAATTGCTTTACTTTTCTCTTTCGTGTCTTCTCCATTAGATACTTTGTTCTTAGATGTCTTGTATGACACTACGTTTGCTTGGTCAGCTTCAGGAACTAAACTCTTGTTAGCTACTAAAACCTGACGGCTTACTCCTTCTACAGAGGCAAAAACTAACTCCTGAACTTCTCCACTATCTAGGCCAAGTAAACCTGCTGCCTTAGTATTGAATAATAATCTACGAGATTTACCCGCACCTTTATATCCTTCTACTGTTACTACTGCTCTATCTGAATACTTGTCTCCAGATGAGAATGATGCCAATTGTTGTCCTAGTCTTTTAGAACCAAAAATTATTGTCGTTTCCATTTTAATTGTGTGTTTTAATTTTAATGTTAAAAAATGGGAGGGCTTTCACCTCCCAATTGCTTATTTATTCTCCTTCTTCAAATACTGTTACTGCCTTAAGCACTGCTGCCATATCATTAGGTATGATTTGTGAGCCAAACATTTCTGCTGGACTCTTAGCCATATTAGTCGTATTGTTTTGAGTCATGAAGCCGTATTCAACTTCATTACCTTTCTTCTGTACAACTGTTTCCAATATAATACTGAACATTCCTTCAGGTTTAACTACATCCTGTACTAGTTTACCACCTGGTACACCAAATACAGTTCTGTCAGTTCCATTAAAGCTCTTAGTTTCTGTGTGTGCCATCACTATTACTGTAAGGTCATCTCTAAGTCCATCAATAGATTTTAATGTCTTGTAAACATTATCACCCATCTCAGTAAACTTAGCAAAACCTACAGTCTTAGCTTTGTCCATAAACTCACCAATCATTGCATATGTAATTGTATCAATCACAATAGTTTTAACGTCAGTTCTATTCTTACTCACAAAATCCATAGCACTTCTAATCTTATCCCAATTAGTAGTCTTGAAATAATTACATGTATTAGGATTGAATTTACCATTCTCATCCACCATAATGTAATTTTTCTTCCAACCTCTAAATGGAGGAGCTTTCTCGTCTGGACATATAATAAATGTCTCTTTTGGATCTAAGGTTGCTAGTGAGTAAGTTTTACCTGTTCCACTATAACCTGTTACTAAAATTTTATTTGCCATAATTTATTTTTTTTTCTTTTTTTCTTGTTCAGCAATTACTTCTTCCATTACTTGATTAGCTATTTCTTTAGCTGCAAGGAAAGCAAGCTCTCTGTGAGACAATCCATTTACCATTGCTTGTGTTAATGTTACAACAGGATTTTCATTCTCTATATCAAGTTCTATGTCTTTAAACATACCCTCGTATCTTACTTGAAATTCCTTTTTGTCTAATCCACAAGCAACAAAATCATCGTCCATATTTGTAGGATCAAATCCATTTGCTTGTTTACTTCCTTTTCTCTTGAAAAAATCTTCACTCATTGTTTATTATTTATTATTAGTTATACAAATATACAAAATATAAT
>Ga0209816_1001630_pt1 | contig 16648 bp, 30 predicted proteins | sample CoawatmetaG01DNA_FD_187509 | JGI IMG/M metagenome (GOLD analysis project Ga0209816, IMG submission 187509) | Marine microbial communities from the West Antarctic Peninsula - Coastal water metaG017-DNA (SPAdes) (version 2) | ecosystem: Environmental > Aquatic > Marine > Coastal ... | reverse complement strand
TAATTGAGCTTATAATTCCGACGGCTTGTACTGCGTATCCAATAATCAATGGTATGTTTAATGGTGGAGGTAATGCAGATGCTGCCTTAGCTGCTCCACTTGCCACATCTACTCCTGCTTCAGATGCTTTAATAACTGTTGCAGTTGCAGAATTTTTAGCTTTCATTATAGTGGATTTAATTTCCATTATTAATTCCTTTGCTAAAAGTAATTGTTTTGCAATCAACATAGCTTTACCAAATTTCGTTTCTGCTCCACCTAAAGCGATTAAATCGTCAAAGGCTTGTTTTTTAGAATCGGATAACTCTTTATCTAATGCAATTTTTTTCTCTGTGTTTTCTTTATCTCTTTCTAATTCGGCTGTTGCTATTTCAGTTTTTCTAGTGACGTCGGTTTGTCTTGACGTCTCCATAAATTCATTTAGAGCTGTTTGCGCGTCAATCTTAGCCTGTGTTCCTGCGTTAGCTGTGTCAACTATTCCCTGAAGTCTTAGCGTCTCTTGTTCCTTTTCAATAGCGTCTATCTCTTGCATTCTAGTTAACCTAGCTACCTCGTCAGTAATCTGTTCTGCGTTAAATCTTTGGCGTTCTATTGATAATAATGACTCACTTTCTAGTTGTGATTTTGTTAAATCAATTTGTTCTTTAGTTAAAGCTGTATCATTTGACTTCTGCTCAGAATTAAATCCTTCAATAGCTGAAATAACTCCTAGCTTTTCTGCTTTAGCGTCTAGTAATGCAATATAGTCTTCGTCTTTTCCTGTTAAATCAAATTGAGCCTGTGCAGCTTTCTCAATCATAGCGACGTTTGCCAACATTTCTTTTTGTTGGTTTTGTAAAACAGTTTTAAGATTGTTATTTGCTTTTATTCTGTCTTCGATACTGTTTCTGTCGTCGTCTCTAAGTTGTCTTAGTTGTTCGGATTCTGTTGCGTATCTTTCTAAAGCCATTCTAGATTCAGCCGCTGCTATAGCTGCTGATTTCTTTAATTGAATATTTGATTTTGCTGTTTCTGTTGCAACTTTTATACTAACTTTTCCAAACCCTTCAACGACTTTTCCTGCTATGTCTCCTACTTCGGTTACTGCTTCACTAAAATTCTCTACAATAGATTTACCCGCCTCTACAGCATCTGTTCCTACTTTTTTAATTGATTCACCAGTTTCTATAAGCGCTTGTTTAGCTGCTTCAACAGATTCAGAATCACCAAAAAGACTTTGATACGCTAAATTTGCTACTTGTAATGCTGCTTTTATTTCAAAAAACAAGAGTTTAAAAGGTGTAAAAACTAACGTCATTAGACCGCTTATAACTTTACCTAAAGCATCAAAATTCTCTGATGTCTGTGTAACGCTTTTATAAATATCTATAAAGGCATTTAATACCTGGTTAAAAACAATCTGAGCAGTTTCAAAAACTATATTCAAACCGTCCATAACTTGCTGGTTTTCTTGGATGGCATTAGATACAAATTCAAAAGCCTTCTGTAATAATGCAACTATTCCGACAGCAGACGCTATGTTCTTAATGCTTAGTCCTACTTTTTTTATACCCTTTGCACCACCCTCAGCGGATTTTTCTACATCTTCAATACCTTTTACAGTCTCTTCGTTAGACTTCTTTATTGTTTCTTGGACGTCTTTTAACTCCTTTTCAAGTTTATCAACATTTTTTAAAGCGTCTTTATATTTTAACTCAAATTCAATTTCTATTTTTTCTGCCATTTTAATTGTCTTTTTGTTTGTTTAAATCCTTCACGAAAAGACTCAGCTAATTTATATTTGCCTTGAGCTATTCTAATTATTTCCGTTTCGCCATTTACGGCTTTTAGTACTTCTATTATATTTTTTATCATACCTTGTTTAGTAATTCCATACTGCTTTTACCGTTTTGCAAATTGGTAGTTATAGAGTTTATTATATATGTATTTAAACCGATTGTAAACGTATCATTTAATTCAAAATTGAATAGTATATTTAACGGTAAATATGAAGTGATTTTTGTTAGTCTTCTGCTAGTGTTAAATACGTCAATTATATAATTACTGTGATAGACATTAAACAAAGTGTCTATAAATGTATTAGTTCCCGTAAACTCGTTTAGCTCATTATTAAAATTTATGTTTTGCTTTGTTCCTGCATTTCCTAAAACTAAACTGTTAGACGGTGTCCAATATGCGTTTGTTGATTGCGTAGATGTCGGTGTATTTATAAAGCTAATTGGTGTAGCACTTGTTTGTAATATTGCATAAAATATTAAAGGTTTTCCTATAAATGGCTGTTGATTTTCGTTTACTGAGTATCCCCATTGTATATCCGTATTCGCTCCATTAGCTGCATTTACTAGACGTTCAAACTTCATATGTTCTAATGGCACAGTAACTTTATAAGTCTCTGTAGAGGCGTTAAAATTAATACCCCCTGTTCCTTCAGGATCAGTACCACCGATGTATCCTAAAGTTCCCCAGTCACTACCAAATAATTGATTATGCTGTTTAGCTAAAAACGTCCCTAGAGCTTCATACTCATATACGATTTCTTTATATGGTAAAGCTATGTTTACTTCGCTTGTTTTTGTATCTACAAATTCAGAAATATTATAATTTACTGGCGCATTTTCGTTGCTTATATCGTCATCAGTTAAATAAGAAAAGTTTTTACCTGAAACAAATGACGACACAGAAGTAGCCTCTAGCGGTCTTACTACAATGACGTTTGAATCATTTAAATAAGCAACTAAATTAAACATCTTAAACATTGATGTCAGAAAAGATATAATTGTCATATCAGGTATTTGCTGTCTTACATCAAAAGAAAATACTGCTGCTGCTGTCCAATTTGCAGGAGTGTTAAAAGTGTCTGTAAATGACGTTCTACCTGGCTGACCTGAAACGGTAAAGTCACCTTCAAATTCCCATTCCATAGCTTGAATAACCATAACCGATGAATGTAAAAGACTCACAGTTAAAACACCATTTGGTATTAAAAATTGAGATGCTAAAGTTAAAGTTCTTTGACCAGTACCGCTTGAAGATATTGCAACTTGCGCACCATTTAGAAATACGACTATTTGATAATCGACAGACTGACTTTGATTCGCTGGTGTTACCTTAATTTCATTATCTAAAATACGACCGTTTGAACCTAAGAAAAAAGTAGAAGGTATAAAAATCGTGTTTCCGTTTCGTAAGATTTGGGTTTGTGTTCCTGTCCAAGACGGTGAAGGACTAGTAAATGATATAACCTGTTGAGGTGGATTTACATTACCACTCTTTCTATGTAGCCACATATATAAATTGTAGAAAGCAGGGTTTGAAGTATTAAAAAAATCTCTAGAAAATATAAGGTTATTTGCATAACCATTAGCTACTGTGTATTTGTCTTCTATCTCTAATATTAATTCGTATAATCTTATCGCAAATTTTAACTCTGAAAATGGTACGCCTTGAATTGTACCACCTTGAAAAAAAAGATTGTCTGTATTTGAAGATACAGTACCGCTATAATATAGCCTTTGTGTATGCGTTATTAAGGGTACGATTAATTTTCCATTGCCTTGAGACGTCATTAAATAAGCTCTAATAGTAGACGCTTTATATTCTAAATCATAATCTGAGCTTCCAAATAATAAGGAATCTAGTTTGTCATCGCCTAAAATATCAGGTAGTTCGACTGTGTTTCCAAAGAACGTAATTTTATAAGTATGTGCTAAGTTGTTTTTTAATCCTACGCCTTCTAATTTTATTCTTCCAGTTTTAAATGGTATCGTATTTAACTCAATTTTACCTGACTTTTTTAACCTAGCATCAAATCCACTTATAGAATTATCATCGTTATTTACTATATGAAAATTATAATAGTGTTTAAAAATCCTGTTATTTGTCTTTGAAGCAGGAACATTGAAGGTCTGAGTAAAAGAGGTAAAAACCTTAGCAACGTCTTTAATATTTTGAATAGTCTGCGTAAGCGTTATAGACTCATCTTTAAATAAATCTAACCTTTCACTTTCTATATATAATTGTAGTTCCTGCATTTATCGGATGTTATTTATATAGTCAAATGCGTCCTCAAATTCTATGACGTATTCTATTAGACTGTCGTTTAAATTTGTTTTGTATTTTATTGATGAGGTTTTAACTATCACAGGAATCGTTTCTAAGCTATTTGGCTGATTGTCTTCACCCCTAGTATACCAAACGTACTCGCTTAATAAAAGCTCTTCAAATGAAGCGTTCATATATTCAGGATAATAACCACTAGATAAAGTATGTTTTTGTTTTGCTCTAGTATTAAATAATTTTGTTGGCGCATTAGTCTGAGAAAAATTTGCTGATGAGGTAAGAGTATTTGATTGAAAACTTTCGTTTGTTCTAGAAATATCTTTAACAGCTTTTAAGAAAAACCATAAATCTTGTAGTACTCCGTATTTATTTATAAATGTAATTTTACGTCCTGTTCCGTATTTGGTACATCCGATTCTACTAATTGTTAATGGCGCTCCTATTGTTGACGGATTTATTGATGTGGCTGCATCTGAAAAGGGAAAAAACGATACAACGCCGCCAAAGGATATTCCAGCAACAGTACCACCAACGTCAAAAGGAACATATACAAAGAAGTCATCGTTAGGCGTTCCAGTAACAGGATATTTTTCAGGCAATAACCAGGTAGGTTTTTGTCTGTTTTCAAATGGTAATTCAGGATTTTTACCGTCTGTAAATAGTCCGTAAGCCTCCCAACCGTCTCCTGATAATGCCAAACCCTCTGAATTTAAATTAACTCCTGCGGCGGTTTGTGGTGTATTTCTTATTTCAAAAGAAATTTTTTGAGGTGTATAATTTGTACCATCAAAAGTTATGTTTAAATAATCTCTTAATAATTCAGCAACCTCTATAAAACAGTCAACACCACTTGACGCAGGTTTTATGATTGTATATAATACTGTCGTTCCTGTTAATATTCTAAACTTAAATTGTCCCAATGTTGCTGAGACATAATTTGCCGTTGCGTATAATGGTGATCGTAATGCGTAATTTGTAGCCATTTTTTATTTTTTTTGTCCGTAAACCATTTGTGATTCTATGTCTGCTGCAAATGCTTTTGATAATTTTAATTCGAATTTATCTACTCCAGCCTTAAAAGGTCTAGAGAAAAATGTGTTTGCTTTAAGTCCCTGAAAATATATTTTCTTAACTATTAAATAACGCATAGATTTATATGTCATAAAACGACCTAAGTCATCACGCCATCTTAGTTTCTTTTTTTTAAGCCATTCTTCAATCCCTTTTGTTAGACCTCCTTTTATTCCTGTTCCTGATCCATATTGAAATGGTGATTTTGCTTTTCTAGTTTCGGGATATGTAGAGTTTACTCCCTTCACCCCTCTGTCAACATATACGCCGTAATCTTCCATCATAAATTCGACTATCATTGCTTCACTATCTTGAATGACTTTATAGTCTAGTGAATTATACAAAGCTCCACCGCCTTGACTGTATGGTTTGTTTTTAGTCAAATTTGATTTCGACTGCTGAATAACATATTTAGCGTATTGAGTCATTACAGACTCTAGTTGTTTAAATGCCATTTAACAGATGTATATATCATTATAAATCATAACTGTCATAGTAGCACTAAAACCCGCTAATTGATTCTCAAAACGATCGTAGAAAGGTTCTAAGGTAGGACTGCCGTCTAGCTGATACATATCAGTATATAAAGTCCCCATTCTTAACCTCTGAATTAATCTGTTAAGGACTGCAAGTTGCGTGTTAAGGATATCCTGGACGTCGTTATTACCTTTAAATCTATCTACAGTAAATTCCTTTGACTGGTTTACAATGTCACAGGCTAAAACAGTAATGTTAAATTTTAAGACTTGTTCTTCGTCTACTACGTTATTTATAATGATATGACTAAGAGGAAATATATCCTGTTTATTTAAGTTGACATCTGTAATATCACCTATAGTACAAGTGTTAACATTTACGTCTTTTAACAACTCTGTTTTAATTGTTTCCGTTAATTGAAAAAACCCTCTTACTCCCTGATTTGCCATTATTTAAAATTCTTTTTTATTTGTTTTGCTTCTAGTTCTGATTTCTCTTTCATATATTCTAATGAGTATAAACAACTATGTACATTTAATTGAGTGATATCTTCAAGTCGTCTAATATCCCCTTGTGCAAGTCCTGAGAAAAGAGCTTGATACCATCCATATTTTCGTGAAAAATTTGCTGATGAGCTGAACTGTCCTTCTGATGTTCCTCCAAATAGATTATCATAGTTTTTGATAAGTCCAGTCCTAAATTGTACAAAAAAAAAACTGCGCCTAAGACAATATCTACTGGCATTTCGTTTAGCTTTTCATTTGATGTTATGTCATATTCTTTTATAGTATATTTTTCACCTATCTTTTTATCAATAGGTCTAAATAGTACATTCATAGCTATTAAGATGTTGTCCCAATTTCCTATGTGCGTATCTAAATCTATGTACTCACCTAAAGACATATCGTCAAAATCAGGTATTAGTCCGTATTCAATTCCGTCTAACTTAAACCTTCTAATTAATTTAGTCTCTTCTTTAAATATAGAATTTAGTATTTTTGTTATCTTGTCTGCTTCGCCTACTTTTAAACGTAGTACCATTTCAGGTTCTAGATTACAAAATATCTCGATCATTTTACATTGAATCAAATAATCATTATCGTAATTCTCTTGAACTTTTAAGAACTTTTGATACTGCTTTAAAGAAATCTCACTTAGCTTATTTGGTATTAGTAAATCTGCTTTCATATATATATAACGTATTTTTAGTTAAACTTTGTACTGATTAAATTAAATAAAAAAAGGTAGCCATTTCTGACCACCCTTTGGATGTAAGTATCCTGAGCTATGCTTACATCATATCCGCATCGTAGCAGCTATTGCTACAAGTTCCTCTATCTTCGTGCATTGGTTTTCCACATACTCCACATTCAAACTCAGGCTGTTCGTGAGGATTTAAGAAGTCGTCCCAACTCATATGACGTTTATTTTACCATTTGCAAAATGTTCGCACACTAATCCAGTTTGTAATATAATCACTTTAGTAGGCTTTAAATTAAATGCTACTAATTTCGTTTTAATAAATCTCTTAATTCCGTTCATAATTATTTGTCTTTGTTAAGGTTAATAAATGTCGCTAATACACAAAATCCAATACACATAAATAGTACTAAATATTCCATAGTTGTTATTTTAATTTCCAAATTGCCCAATTAGATTCAATCTTTCCTATGTCTTTAAATACTTGTATAGGGTTAAGATAAATATCTTCAGTTCTTTTTATCATTTCTTCTTTGGTTGTTTCAAACCAATTTTCTTTGTCTTTGTAAGTCTTAATAATTTTCATTTGTTCTATTTTTAATTATACTCAAAGGTAATACTTTATTTGTTATAAACAATAAATTTAATAACTTATTTTAAGACAGGTGATAAATTCCTCTATTTGGGTTCTGTAATTGGTAGGAGACAGAATATCTAATCGCATCGATTAAATGATTCCAGGAATCTTGCGGTGTTTTTGACTTCTTTTCTAACCACGAATAGTTGTTTAGTTCTTTGATTAAATTAATACTACTCTCATCTACTATGAGGTCATAATCTTGTAATAGTGAAATACCGTATGTTATTGATCCCTGTCCTTTAATTGCTTTAACGACGTTACAGCCCTTTGATTTTATTTCTGATAGTAGACGAGGTTCTGCTGAGTCACCTACTATTAGATCCCTTCCAGCGTGTTTTAAATTGAGTTCTGCAATCTGTGTTGTAGTCAGCCCATTTAGGTAAAAACATTCCTTTAAATATATCTGTTTATTTGTACTGTCAATATTAACCTCAACCAAAGTTGAAGGATCTGCGGCAAATCCATAATCTTGACCATAGACAGAAACTCCTACCTTTTGAAATTGTCCTATTTTCCAGTTGCTAAATATTACACCCTCAGCTTTCGATAACCAACCACCTAACATTTGATGTTTGTATTTGTCAGGTCTTCTAGTTTTAATATTGTCTATCTGCTCTAAATAGCTTTGTGATAGATTGTCGATGTTGTCTAAGTATGTCGTATGTATATAGGTCGTGTTTCCTTTAGTTAAATTACTAGCTTCCATTACACCCTTATCCTCAAAAAAACGAGAGTAAATCCAATGCTCTTTTGTGACTGGATTCAATATCATTATTACTCTGTTTTGATTTTTAAGGTTTCTCACAGACAGGTCAATCTTATCAAAGATGTTTTCGTCTACTAGCTCTTCTGCTTCGTCCATCACCCAGGTGCTAACATTTGTTAGAGACTTTAGGTTTGCCGTTTGGTCACCCGATGAGGTCTTAATACCTTTAAAGATTATCTTGCTTCCTGAATGCTTATTTATAATCTCGTCTTTTGTGATATGAAAATCTGCCTCTTTGTTTAGAGCTTCTATCTTCTGTATAAATTCAGGTATAATGGAAATGTAAGCTGAGGCTAATGTAAATCTAGTAAACAAGATAGTATGTCCTGCTTCATATGTGAGTAGGACTAAAAGTAGATTAATAGAAAATGATTTGCCTGAACCTCTACCGCCTGTAACTATAAAGTATCGAGAGTCAGCGTTTTTAATTGGTGCGTATTTTTTATTTACCTGGATCACTTAAATTCGATGAGGTCTTTAAAGTTTACTGTAAAGCCTTCAGACGACGTTATATCGACCGACTCTTTTGGTTTGCCGTATCTATACCCAAAGTATAAAGACATAGCCCTAGAGTCTCCTTTTAGGATCTGCTGACCTAGTGTTTTAATCACCTCGTCATTGTCAATGATGTTGTCTAGCTTTTCTATTAGCCTTACCTCATCTGCTTTTCTTGGTCTACCAGATCCTGCCCTTAAACCACCATTTTTTTTTCTTTTATCCATAATTGATATTTTATTGATTAATCAATCTTTTACATCTATATAACGTAATTAAAGTTCGATTTTATTTTTTTAGCTACAGCTTCTACAACATCTACTGTTACTGCATTGCCACACATCTTATATCTTTGTCCATCTGAGATTAAATCATTACACCCTTTTTGTGTCCAATTATCTGGGAATCCCTGTAGTCTTTCACATTCTAGTGGGGTTAATCTTCTAATTTCTTTTTTCTTAATATAAATTTTACTAGATAATAATGTTAATGTTGGACTGTTATTATCTTTTCGCCATCTAAATCCCTCATCATATCGATAGTCTCCTATTTTTTGTGGAATGAATTTACGTTCAGTAATGTAACTTCCAGAACCTGTTGCTGTGTATCTTGTTGTAAGTGTATTGGTATTTGCTTGTTGTCTTTGTAACTCATTAATCTTTTTAGCGTTTTCTTTGATAGGAAATATTTCTTTTCCACTTTTTTCTCCAAGATATCCGACAAGGTAGATTCTCTCTCGATTTTGGGGTAAAAACCAACTTGTATTAAGCAATTGCCATTCAAGTCTATAACCCCCAATGTTGGTAAAGGCTTGGATAATTGCCCAAAAGTCTTCGCTATTGTTTGAGCTGAATGTTCCTTTAACATTTTCCCACACAAAAAAACGTGGTCTACATTCGCTAATGAGTCGTATTGCTTCACTAATAAGGGAACTTTTAGCTCCTTGCATACCTTTCCTTTTTCCAGCCAAACTAAAATCCTGACAAGGTGATCCGAAAGTGATAAGGTCAATTTTTGGTAAATCTTTTGATTGAATATCTGTAACTGATCCGACATATTTGCTATTTTTAAAGTTATGTTTATAAACGTCTATTGCGTATTTATCTATTTCTGAAAAATAAGTTTCCAATTCAAAACCTGCTTTTTGAAATCCTAAATGAAAACCACCAATACCACTAAATAAATCTAAATGTTTTAATTTCATATTATTGTTATTTCCATTCCCAGCTTTTTTTCATTAGTTTAATTCTATCCTTTGCATCTACTATTTTATTGTCAGGAATATCTATCACTAATTTTACCAATGGGTTTTTAAGTTGTTCTTTTTGTTTTAGGTATTCTGCTTCTAATGTGCCGTATTTATTTTCTAGGTAATTTACTTTGTCTATTTCGTCTAGAGGTATTTTAGATTTAAAAGCAAATATGTTTTCTATTATATCTAATGTTTTATTGTCTTTCTTATATATTGGGTACATCTTAAATAGGTGCATACAATTAGCGTGATCCATATGTTTACCCTGAGAGATAAAGAAAGCAGCTATAAACGTCCATCTCATTTGTAGTTTGTCTCTTAGTATATAACATAATAAAGCCCTGTGTTCTACAAAGGCTTTTTTGCGCGTATTTTCGTATAGATTAATTCCAGTAACAGATATAATTTTATCACCAATTTGTAAAGGTGTTAAGTCTTTCATAATTTATTTAGTTCTTTTTGATATGCTTGAGATGCTTCTTCAGGTGATTTAAATGTTCCTAAATGTATTCTTTTATTATTAATATTAATTTTAGCAACCCAATTTTTTCCGTTTACTGCTACTCCAGTATATCCGTTTTTGTTTCTACTATTTTTAATTATGTTTTTTCTTGGAATATCTTTACAAATTTTAATTCCTAATATGCTTAATAATTTTGCTATCATTTTGTTCTTAGTTTTATAATTTATTTTTCTACTATTAAAACCCCATTTCGTTTTATTTTTGGTTTTCTACCCTCTTCAACAAACCTTTCTTTTTGCTTTTTTCTAATAGCTTTTTGTTTGTTGTTTGGTTTATCTTTTTTTAATGGTTTAAACTGTCTCATTAGTTTGTTCTTAATTTTAAAAGGTGATAGCATTCTATATATTTCTGTCTTGCTTTTCCCTTATATTTTTCTTTAAATAGTTCGTATAATTTTCGCGTATATTGATACTTAGTTTCACATTCTGAAAAGTATTTCTGAGCAAACCTAACCCCACGTCCCTTAAAATAGTTGACGCAATCGGCAGAATCCCCAACCACCATTTGAGAGTAAAAATTATATACTGCCTCGTCTTCGCTTACATCTATAATCTGTCTAGTGTTCCAATGATAATTGTAAATTATTGCTGGGAATTGTAAATAGTCTTTATCACAACTCACTATAATTACTTCGTCTCGTCCTATGTCTTGACTTATGTTGTACCAATACCTAGCAACCATATCGTCTGTTTCAACTCCGTATCCTGAAATACTATCATATTGTTCTTTTACGAATTGATGCATCTCGTTTAATAATGGTGGCAGATTATTATAATTTCTATTAGACTTATATTTTTTAGTAATTAATTTTCTGAAATTACCTTTTGATCCGCTAAAAGTTAATACTTTATCGACGGCGTATATTTCCTCTAAGTGATTTACAATGTTCATATACTGCTCGTCAAACTTATTTCGTGCGTCTGCTATGTCTGAAAAGAATGGCTCGTCTTCAGGCGTTTCTCGTTTACGATAGCAACTGGCAAATATTAAACTGTCGGCGTCGATTAAAAGAATCATAGTTTTTTGGCGCTTTCTTTAATACGTGAATTAATGTCTTTTGTATTCTTGTCGTTTTCTTTGCTGACCATTTCTATAATATGTGGTAAGTCATTAAACAATGAGGTTACATTAAACACGATTGTTTTCTCTTCGTTTATGTCTCCGTAATGCATATACAGCTCACCGTCTGAACAATGTAGCGTATTTGTTTCGTGTACATATACGTGCGAATTTGATTTTGCTTCTAAAAGGTCACCCTCTAACTCTGTAATTCTTTGTTGTAAATTTTGAATTGCGCTCATTTTATTGTTATGTTTAGTTTTAAATAATTTTTTGGTCTGTCTGTCTTCTTTATTTGATAGTTGATAATAACGTCTGTAATGTTTTTATCTTCTTTTATATGGCTTTCTATCTGCTTTTTGATATGTATTAACACCTCGCTGCTAACCTCCATTTCTTCTATCTTTTAAGTCTTGTTCAATAATATCTAGAGAATCTTTAAAAGTATTCCCTATAATATTAGTAATACTTTTATGCTGTAATTTTTTTTCTATATCTTTAACTGCGTGTTTTACCATAAATTTAAACGTATCAGTTTCCTTATAGTAATTAACTAATGTTTTAGCAGTAAGAGCTATACTGATTAAGTTTCTGTATTCGTCGTTTGAAATAGTAACTTTTATTGATTCTGTCATTTGTTCTGTTTTTAAATAAATATTGAATGTGAAGGCTGTAAAATACATCTAACAGTTTCTCTATCAAATGAATCAAAATGAAATTCAGATAAAGGCTTAGTTTCTATAAATTTATTTACAGCACTTTTTATTTTATTAATAGATGCAATAGGATAAATTCCATTTTTGTCATTATAAAAACTAATAACATAATCAGTAAATTCATTAATAAGAATAGGATAATTTTTCATTTGTTCTGTTTTTTGTTCCCTACAAATATACAACTTATTTACTTATAAACAATAAATTTAATAACTTTTATTCTTTTTTATTTAGATTTATCCTGACAGCGTCGTTTTCTTCTAGTAAATAAACGTCTTTTAATAATTTATTTTTTGTCCACATTGTTGTATCAGGACAATATTTCTTAACTGACTGAGGCAGTTTTAAATTATTTAGATAATACATAAAGTTTCCTTTAGTATCAAACACATAAAAGATCTTAACTACGTCTTTATCTAAAGCCATTAAAGCGACGTATTTGTCTTTCTCTAGCATTTTGGTCGCATAGTACTTATTGCGAAATTTCATCTCTATAACGCACTTAATTCTATTTCCGTTTTTATCTTTCTTTGGCGTATATCCTATTGCGTCATATACAGTAAAATCATTTTCGGGTTTTTTTAAATCCCATCCGTCCAGGTTTAAAATTAATATTACTGCGTTTTCAAATTGCTTAATCTTTTTGATTTCCATTGTCCCAAATCGTATTCAAATCTTTTATCCATTTATTTATTGTTTGAGGTGAACAGGTGCAGGGCTTAAAATAAGAGTGATTAAATTTGACGCTGTGGAGTTTTGCGACCATCTCAAATTCGGCTGCTGTAATGACATCGTTTTTACCCATTCTAAATTTTTCCCAGTCTTTGTATTCATATTCGTTAAATTTTACCATCTTTTAATCTTTAGATTATTCAGTTTATTTCGTCTTTTGCCACACTTACACTCAGTACCTCTTGCCTTATGATATTTGTCGACAAGGTATTTGATGCCTGTGTATTTTGTAATGTAGAAAATAATGTCTCCTAGTTTCATAATGTTTTGTATTTGTATAATAATTCTTTTTTAATTAGGTATGCTTTTTTATATTTCGTATCACCTTTACCAATAAAAGTTGCGTATTTTAATTTGTTTTCTAATATACAGCGTCTAATATTATTTAATAGAAACCAGTTATAAATGTTACCGTCGTATATAACCCACCATTTTGCTTTTGAAGTACTTAAAGCGGATGGTTTATTATTAAATTCTATCTCTATTACTATATTATCTGTGTATAAACTTTTTTGATCTGACTTTACCTCAATACCGTAATTTAATTCAGGAATAAATATGTCCCACTCTTTGCAATAGCCGTCAATCATATGAGCTAATGGGTATTTTTTTTTAATTTTATCTAATACATATGACTCATAAACTTTACCAGCCTCTAAGTCCTGTGAAAAGGTATTTATCATAAGAGTTTTTTAAGTTTATCTTTAACTTTTTTGTGCGTAAAATAAAGAGCGTAATATGGTATTTTTGATTGCCTAGAAAATTCAGCAATACTTTCGCCGTCGTTTATAATTTCAAATACCCTACGTTTATACCATTCCAATTTGGACAGCTCATCTGTAATAATTGAGTATGCTTCTGAATAGTCAACATCGTTATATAATTGACTTGTTTCGCTATTACTTTCTAGCCACTCATCCAAACAGACCATTTTAATGTTTTTAGATTTTCGTTTTAAGTCTATAAATAAAGTTTTTAATGTCTTAAATATATAGTAGTAATTAAATTGAGATAAGTCTTCGCTATAAGTAAGATTTAAAGTCCCCTTTTCTAACTTTAATATTATTTTAATATACATTTCCTGGACAATATCTTCAGCAATCGTTTTAGAACAACCAAAGGTTTGCACTATTTCAACCCAGGTTTGATGTTTTTTACTAATTAATATTATTATATCTCGATTCATATTACTTTAAAGGATCATACAGGTCGTTAACCGTTTCAGGCAATCCGTTTTGATTAACCTGAAAGCTAAAAGTTTCAAAAGGATAACCTCTACTACGTCCACATTTTACGGTCACATAGTCTTTGTTAATAGTGTTTGCTTCTAATTTAATTGTCAGCTCAGATTTTTTTTCTAGGAAACTTCCTAAATGACCAGTACCAAGTTTTTCACTACCAAATGATTGATGTATCACCACCATAATATGACAGTTGTATCTTGACGATAGCTCCATTAATTTCATAGTTAATAGATTAGACTCACTTATTGAATTAGAGTCAGCTAAGAGGTCTGCGACACCATCTATAATTACTAAAGAAGGAGCGTCTATTTTTGTTTTTAAATAAAACTCAATAAATTCTAGTCTCGTTTTGTAATCAATACCTCTTAAACCAAAGGTATGAAATTTTGAGGAATCTACTTTTGAGTCCATTTCGTAAATTCTACGAAAGCAGTTACTCGAATGCCACTCAGATTGTTCAGTATCAACCCATAACAAATGTCCGTCCCCTCTATGACCTTTTAAATTACCTCCATATATGTTAGTTCCGCTTAAAAATATTGAGGCTAATAAGGATACAAAAAATGTTTTTTTCGTCTTTGGCGGAGCTGTAACAGTCGATAGGTTTCCATATGTTATTCCTATTGGCAAAAGCAAATCACCTTTATCTGATTTTAATAATTTTTCACCAAATGATAATGCTACTGGTGGGTATTCTATTTTCTTTTTTGGATCTACATAGCAATCCTCTACGATTAATTGCATAAGCATATCGTGTTCTATTTCTTTGTCTGTCATCGTTAAATTTTAAGAACAAAAAAGGGTATAGATGTAAAAACCCATACCCTCTTATATTAATTAATGGATATTTTTAAAAAGGTAAATCGTCGTTTCCTGAAATTGATTCAGGAGCTGATTTATTTTCTTTTACATCGTCCCTTTCAACTAACATAATTTTACCACATCCATTTTGTGCGTCCTTAATCCACGATACTTTTGCGTTTCCTAATGAGATTCTAGGAATTTTAGCCTCTCGTTCTTCTTTTGATTGACTGTCTGTAATCCAGCAATTAGTTCCAAACCTAGTTTCGTCGTTAATTGATATAGTGAAATTGTACCATACTTTTCCGTCCTTACCTTTTTGAAATTTTTCTTTAGGCATTGCTGCCACATTGATTGATGCGTTTAAAATAGCTCCCATAATTTAATTATTTTTAGTTAATTTGTTTTCGATAAATGATGACACTTTGTAATGTGTTTTAATTCCTTCTAATGTTATTTTTCCAGCTTTTAATTTTGCTTTTGAATTTTCAAACTCTTCAGAATTGTCTAATAAATGTGGCAATCCTTTTGCTGCTAAATTACCGTCGTCATCTACAGCCTGTAAACCTAAAAGACTAGCTAAAGTATACCTTCGAAAATAAGTTATTTCAGATCCTTTTTTTTGGGCGTCTAGATTAGGACTTAATTCTAAAGAGGAATTACGAAACGAATTATCGTCAATACATTGCAATATGGTTTTTACTTCATTATTAATAATAGGCTGAGAAAGTAAAATTTTGTGTTTTTCTAAATATGGGTCTAATTGTTTTATTAGCGTATTTATATCAAAGTATTTAGATCTAAAAAAAGGATTATTAGAATCTTTGCTAATCGCTCCAATTTCTTTTCGTAGTAAAAATAATTTTACCGTAATGTTTTCTGCTTTCATTTTATTGTCTGTTTAAAGTTAATATTTACTATTTCCTGATTTAAGTCATCAATTTGAGATTCTAAACTAATTATTTTATTAGTAAGAGATTTTAATTTAATTTCCTTTTCTAAAATGTCGACTCTTTTTATTAATGCTTTGATACGATATTGCTGTTCCTTTAGCATTTCGTTTTTTACCTCGTGAGATACGTTATATCTTACATCCATTCTAAGGTATCTTTATAAGATTTCTTTGCTTCTAGCTCTCTGTAAATTTGCATTTGAGAAAACGCATCTGATTGCCAGGCGGCGTGAGCTAATTGAATTTCTAATGTAATGATTTCTGATTTTACTACTTCTAATTCTGTTCGTAATGGCATTTGTTCTGTTTTTTATTGTTAATACTAATTGTTCTGAGCAACAAATATAAACAAAAAAGTGAATAAAAAAAACTCTAGGACAAAAAAAAAGGTCAATATAAAATTAACCCTCTTTCTCTAACAATAAACAGAACATCCAAATATACTGTTTTAGATTTTATCCACAAAAGTTTTATATCTTTTTATCATTTCTATAATTTCTACGTCTGTGAGTTTAATAATCTGCTGTGCTTTTATGTGAAGTCTTCTAGCCGTACCCTCGCCAAATTTAATATCTAAGTTTTGTGAAAAAATAAATTGTTCACCAAATTTAAAAACATTACATCCTGCGCATTGTACCTGGCAATTTGTTTCATCCCATCT
>Ga0209816_1001629_pt1 | contig 16650 bp, 20 predicted proteins | sample CoawatmetaG01DNA_FD_187509 | JGI IMG/M metagenome (GOLD analysis project Ga0209816, IMG submission 187509) | Marine microbial communities from the West Antarctic Peninsula - Coastal water metaG017-DNA (SPAdes) (version 2) | ecosystem: Environmental > Aquatic > Marine > Coastal ... | reverse complement strand
CCATTTTGCTTTCTTCCTTAGGAGCCCGTATATTCAGGTCCTCATCTTGATCTGGACCAATTTTGCCAGCATCAATAAGTATTTGTCTTGCTTCGTCATCTAGTGACCATTCAGGTGGATTTTCGTCTGCGTCGTCCCACGCATCTATTACTGATTGACCTATGTCGTTATTTTGATCTACCATGGCACTTACTTTATCATAGAACGCATCTGCCATGTCCATAGCAACGTCTTTCATTTTGCCTTCTTCAACACCAAAGTCTGCTCTAATGTCGTTTAGATCTAACTCTTCAATTTCGTCTTCTTTTGTAAATGTTTTACCTTTACCTTTGACTTGAAATTTATCACCTTTCTTAAGACCAACTTGTGGTCCGCTAAATGCGTTGCCTTCTTCCATGTCTCCTTCTTCTACTAAACCTTTTGATCTAGCAAATTCAAGCATACTATGTAACCCTTCTGCCTTTTGTATGGTATCTAAGAACTTTTCTCTTGCTGATTTAACTTCACCTTTTCTAGCACTTGACAGCATTTCCATCATTTGTTTTAGTGCTCTGGCTTCGCCTACTGTGATTTCTAATTGTTCGCCGTCGTCCGTCTTTACAGTAGATAATGGATTTTTAATATCATCTGATCCATCTTGCGACATTTCATAACTATCTATGATTTTGCCAAGTTGATCGAACATTGGTTTTTCTTTGTAGCCAGGAACATCTGAATAATCTTCATCTTTATCGATGCTAATTTCGTTTAGTCCTGCCATTCTTCTTAGTTCGTTTAAATCTATATTTTCCATTGTCTTATTACCTAGTTTGTTTCGTATCATATTAAATACTGTTTCATTATATTTATCATATAAATCAACAAATGCCTGCTTTGCATCGTCTACATTTTCGCTTCCTAGCAAAGATCGTATCTGTGACGCACTATTTACGTCATGACCATTCACTTTAAATGATGTTGTTGGCACGGTCATTATGTAGCCATGGTCAACCATATTGTCAATTTTGTCCATACTTGTAAACTTCTGTAAGTATGCTGGTTCACCGTTTTTCTTTAAACTCATACCACTTGCTGGAAAGTTAAAACGTGGATCATCGAGCATATCTTTTTCACTAACAGCAAATATTAACGCATAATTGTTATTAAATCTGCCAATATACTCATTACCGTTATATGTTTGTTTTACTTTAAGTATAGCACTATCTGGAACACCAGTTATGCCCATAATTTTGACCTTTTCATCAAAACTAAATGGTGATTTGTTCGCTTCTACTTTATCCGATGTAGCAATGTAGACATTTTTAAACTTGCTGGATAGCAAATCATAGACACCTTTGTGCCCTTTGTGAAAAGGATGAAATCTACCTGGGTATATTACTATTACGTCACTTGCGTTCATAGTACTATTTATCACATTCTGACTGAACTACCTTGATTGCCTCTGCCAAACTATAAGGACTGGCGTGTGCTATTGGGTCCTGCTGGTCTACTATGTTTTTATTTTCGTATACAGCGGCACCTTTTTCGTTTAGTTCTAGGAACGGAATTTGTTCTGGTGGTAACTCGTCGTCACACCATATTGCTTCAGTCGGGCATTCGGGTTCGCATAACGCACAATCAATACATTCATCTGGATTGATATATAGCATTTCTGGGCCTTCGTAAAAACAATCTACAGGACATACTTCTACACATGCCGTATCCTTACAGCCAACGCACGGACTACCGACTACAAATGTCATATTATATTTTAAATTCTTGTGGTTTTTTAAGGTGTAACGCACTTGGACTAACAACACCTGTAATAGTTAAACAGTACCTAGGCCATAGTCCAGCATTACCTGTAGCATGATATATACCTTCTTTCCAGCAATGAATATCGCCAAGTTTGTATTGATGTATAACATCATTGCCAACACTAACATAGTGTCCCCATTGCCAGTCGTTAAGTTGAACTAAGTAACGTATTACTTCTGTATCGTCGCTTACTTTGGCATGATTTCTTCTATAGTTATTATAACTATCTCTGTGCCATGGAACAAATTTACCTGGTGGTTGTTCTAAGAACATTATTTGTGGGTTCCATAGTCCGCTTCTTTCAGCCATTAAATGCATTACGTGATGTAAATTATCTCTAGTTTGTCTGCCACCGGTATTATGTTTTGTAAATCCCGCTCTAGTAAGATCATTATGATAACCTTCCATTATGTCCGCGGACTCTTTGTTAAATGGTTTGCCTTTAAAACTTACTTCGTCATACCTATCGTTGTCTTGCAAGGCGTCCTTAGACGCAATAACACCGTCTCTAAGCAACGATTCAGGGTCACTAGTAAACCTACCTACATATTGTACATCAGGGGTTGTATTAGCAGGATCGTAGTGCCAATCAAAGTTTTCTTTATTCCATTCCCAATAACTATCCATAATTACTCTGTGTCAAAAAAGAATGTTTGAAACAATCTTCCATTATATTTATCTGTTCCAAAGCCAGGCAACACACTTCGGTGATACATACTGCCCTTATATAAAACTAGTCTGTTATATACGTTTCCAACAAAATTAATTTGCTCCCATTGATCCATGCTTCCTTCGCCTAAGAAGTCTGAATGATTAAAATCACTCGGTGAGTCAGCAATGCCGTCCCATTGATAAATGCCAGTAGGTTTGTGTTTATATATACCTGTACCCGATTGTACTGGTGCGTCTGGTGTTAAGTAAAGTACGCCTGCCCACATAGTTTCGTCATGATGTATCCATGTAGACGCATCGTCTGTGGTACATTGATATGCGGTGTTGTATTCCTTAGGCCAATGCGTAATTTTATGACCCATTAATCCTTCAAAAAATGTTCTTAAATATGCGTGTTGCTCATTATTCTCTGGACCAGTTCTATATCCTGGGTAATTACCAGATGTCTGAAATTCTTGATCTAACGCATATTCGCGTACTTGATCTACGTTGTCGTAAAAGTTATCAAATATTATTAAGTTTTTATCCATGCTGTATTCCTCACAAGTTGTTCGCCCATTTCTCCCCACATTCTGCCTGCTCGAGGACCGCCATTTGCTTTGCCGTCACTCTCACCTGGTATCTTGACCCACAAAAACGCATCGCATTTTTCTAGTCCTGTATCGCATGTTGGTGGGTTGCCTAATGCTCTTCCAGGTGGGTTACACCATTCATTACCATGTGGCCCATTGCCATTGCGACTAGTGTCTATCACATAGTAATCTTGCGGCCTAAGTTCGCATATTTTATTTGCCCACTTAGCCGACTCTATTGTTGTTCTATAATTACTTACATTAACTGAGAAGCCTCTGACTCTAGGATTGGTAACTTTGGTTAAGTACTCACTAATTTCCTGCGGTGTTAACCAGTTACTATGCCCTACATCAATGTAAATATATGCCGATGTAGTTGTAAGAATGTCTAATGCTTTTTTTATTAAAGTTATTCTATTAACTGCTTCTTGTTCATCTAAGTGTGTTAAATGAGGTATAGCATCAGGTTCGAATATTACTATTGGCCTGTTATTGCCAATACCATTCGCAAAGTCTTGTATAAATTCCAAATACTCATTGTGTGTATTTGCTCCACCTTTACTGTATTGCCCTATATCTCTGTTTGGCATGTTGTATACAACTAATACAGGCAGTTTGTCATTGCTTCGGTTAAACAGTCTGCGTAAACTTCTATCTAAATTTTTAATTGGCTTAGCACTACGATTACCATACCATAGACTAAGCGGATATTTAAATATTTCTTTTGTTAGTGGAAATTGATCTTGATAGTCTCTAACTCGGTTCCAGTCAAACACCCAAAACGGATAATTCATTCTAGAAACTCATTTTTTTCGAACGTTCTAACTTCTTAAAAAGTTTATCTCTCTTTGCTATTGCTCGTTGTAGTTTAAAGTCACTTATGTGTTGAATGTATATTACGCCATTTAAGTGATCTGTTTCGTGCTGGAAGACTCTTGCGTCCATGCCGGACAGTTCTAATATTTGTTCTTCGCCTTTTCTATTTTGAAATTTTACTTGTACTGCTTCTGGTCTAGTTACAAGAAAAAATAATCCAGGAAATGTTAAACAGCCTTCTTCTAAATTTACTGTTTCCTCAGACTGGAATACTATTTCAGGATTGTATACAGCGGTATTGCCTAATGTACTGTGAGTAAATACAAACATATTAACAGGATTGCCTAACTGTGGTGCCGCAAGTCCTATGCCTATTCTGTCTCTCATGAGTTGAAATAGTTCTGGCTCAACTGTTTGCCATACTATATCTGTTTCTAGTGGATCAATATCTGCTGGGTTATGTAATGCTGGATGTTTAGGTTCAACTAATGTGTTGTTCCATTTGTTTGCGTATTTCATTATCCTTTCCAGGTAAGTGTGTTGTTTGACAATGTAATACTTGGTACATCATCATACTCCGCACCGTAGTCGCTCCAATACCATGGATCTAAATGATATATGTATGCTTTGCCTTCTGTGGTATCAACTAAATCTCTGTGGTAAAAGTTTTGGTGCTTGTCTTTTTGATGACCTTCAATGCTATCGCATAACTCTAAAAAGTCTTCGCCGCCTTCCCAAACTTCGCCTAGTATATCATGTGTGCCGTTTACTACTACACCTGGAAATGCTCCTAGATCAACTAGGTTAAATTTACTTTCAGTAGTTTTAGCAATGCCTAACTTTGTTTTATCAATATCGTCGAATTGAGGACTATCTAATCCTCGTGTAGAATTACCTGATTTCAGTGTACCGTATACAAATATCTTTATTCTATTTTCCATAATAACCTATTATACTACTATTTATAGTAATTGTCAACTATTATATTTATAAACCAGAGCCTAATCCGACGGAGTTGTCTCTAATTTCTTTCCAATCATCGAATGGATCTATTTCACCTGTTTTAACTTTACTAAAGTATTCAGCAACTTCTGTTTGACCAATTCTGTCACAGTACCATGATATTTTATGCATAATAGCATCTCTAGACTTAACCATGTTTTCATGCATTAGGTCATCTGGATCTTCTGGATTGCCTTCTGCGTATTCTCTACTATTAAAAATTTCGTCATTGTTATTGCCTGTTAAGTCAAATCTATCATGCATGACATCTACAGGAATATTTCGAATAATACCTAATGGTTTAGCAATTAAGTTTAGCCACGCATCGTTCTGTGAGTTTAAACTAAAGTGACCTATTAGTCTACACCAGTCTGTTGGTATTACAGGAAATAACGCATATGGATGCATATGATTTGTTTGATTAAATTTCAGTAACGCAAATTCGTCATCAAATTTGCCAATTTCTAAATCCCAATCTTTAGTTTCCATAATAGCATCGTCGTTCCACAGCATTAACCACTCGCCATTTGCTTGTCCCCAGAGTTGATTCATATATTGATGTAGATTTTTATAACCCATACGTTCAAACAATACTGCTTGTACGTCTACATTATATTCGTCTTGCATTTTGTTTTGGAATTCATCCGTTTGGACAAACTCTAAGGTCTTTTTATCATCGTCATCAATGCCTAAAAGTATTTCCACATTTTCGGAATCACTTACATTAATCATTAGACTGTCAATACTTGCTTCAAGCATTTCAGGTCGGTCTCTAGTTGCTAATAGTACACTTATTTTTTTCATTTCTTTTTACTTATCTGTAGTTTCTTTTGTGGTTGTGGTTGTGCCTTCTGTGCGTCTGAACCTGATTTGCCAATAACAAATGGTCTTTGATCAGGTGATACATATGTGCTTGATGTTGATTCTCCTGTTAGCATCTTTCTAACATTGCCACGGAACGTATAATGTCCAACGTGGTTAAGTGCTACTCTAGGATCTAACCAAATATCTCCACCAATCTGTTGCCAACGTCTACAAAATGTGTAGTCCTCTGACAAGTAACGTCTGCTTTGTGGATCAATGATACAGTCAAATAACGCATACATAAATGGCTCAAACTTGTTATCAATGTTTAAATCGTTGTTATATTTTGTTTCAGGAAACTTATCAAACATTTCTTGAATGACTTCTTTCTTAATCATCATAAAACCTGTACCAGCATCTAATAGTTTAATTAAATTATCTGATATCTGTACATTTGGAAGTTTGTTGCCGTCCTTGTCTTCAGGATAATCAAAGTTAGTCACATAGTTTGAACTATGTCCTTCGATTGTTTCTGCTGTTTCGTCTAAGTTAGGTGACCTTGCCGCATTAAGTATGCTATCCCAGTTAATTGCTTTCTTAGGATACGCACCAGTAATTACCGGCTTATCATATGCTAACATTCGTAATACATCTTCTGGATTGTATTCAATATCAGCATCAATGAAAAATAAATGTGTTGCTTTTTCATTTTCCATAAAGAAACTTACAAGTGTATTTCTGCCTCTTGTAATTAAACTTTCATTTGCTAATGTGCTTAATGTAAATTCAACGTTGAATCTATTCATAAGCAAAATTAGTCTTACTAAACTTCTTAAGTAAGGCTCTGCTACCTGCCCACCGTAACAAGGTGTAGCAATGAATAAATGTTTTCCTTGGAATGCTTCTACTGGTATTTCAATTTTTCTTTCTAACAAACTAAACAACACTTCTTCTTGCTGAATTTGTTCTGGGGATAAATTTGCTTGGTTAATTACTGAGGTTGGTTCTAAGTTGTTAGACTCGTCTAAAGTAGGGCCTGAGTACTTTTTATTACGTGGTTTTTTATTCCGTGCCATTTAATGTTCCTGTTGTGTTTGTAGAAAGTATTTATGTAGTTGGAGCCGCTGGACAGAGTCGAACTGACGACCTATGGTTTACAAAACCATTGCTCTACCAACTGAGCTACAGCGGCTTTCTTAAATAGTATTTACTAAAGGGGAGGGTGATTTACTCGGGTCTTTTGGACACGAATTTATTGAGCTTTTCTGCTTCTTCAATTACTTCTTCTGCGGTAGGCATATACTCAGGTTTGTTTGCCTTAGCCTGTAGTATAAGACGTGCTTCTTGGATTAATTCTAATCGGATTTCGTATGGTGTTTTACTGCTCATAATTTACTTTTACTATATGTCATACACATATCGTATTGTGTATTTGTTATATGTATTTACCTTATCTGTCTGATAAGTCTGGTTTATACTTTTCCTTCCGATATATAGTTTTTGTGCGGTCGCGTTGGACTTTGTGACCATATGGAGTATCACGTGTGAACAGCTCTTTCGCATAGCGAACTTTTGGCTGTTGAATTGATCGAGGTTTTTGCCTTTTCATAATAGTATTTATTATACAGCAATTATTATGCTTGTCAAGAACAATAATAAACTTATACTACCTAAAAAGACGAATGCTACTAAAAAAGCAAACCATATAACAGTTATTGGTGTTATCTTAATCTCGCTATTTGTCTTTTTACCTACGCCTAGAACGGCTTTGATTGCGTCTTTTATCAAAATATTAACTGATTTAAAAACATTACAGCGAACATCATAGCCATAACAACTACTTGTACTACTGTTGGGATAATTACAAACATAACTAACGGATCAAAATCCATTTTATTCCAAAAGTCTGTTTCGCGCCATTCGTCAAATTCTTCTGGTGTACATTCTACTACTTTGTACTTCATATTATGCTCCGTGTTTTGCTTCTAAATACGAGGGTGCGTTAACGTCACGTAGGCCACGCAATACTCCAGCAATGTTGTCTGTATGTACCGCAAGTAGCAGTACACAATAACACATTATTTTGCTCATGATGTTGGTGTTAATCCCAGTATTGATACAACAAAAATTGCTGTCAATAATGTTATTTCTATTTGTGATTTAAGTTTTTGTACTCTAGGGTCGTTCATAGTTGTCTGCGGTTATGCCCGAAAGTAGGATAACGTGACATACAACCTAGTATATCATACTGAAAATCAATCTAAATGTGGGCAAAAATAATATAAGGATAAGTTATATCGCTTTATACATTGTATTTATATCGGAATAGATTTTTATATGGGGTTTTAGGAGGTTTTGAGAATAGCAATATCTTTTGGATTATTACAATGTTCATGTGGACACACAACACCATCAGGAGTTGGTAATTCAAACTGCCCGGCAAATACGTTACCGTATGTTTTTGCTCCACACCAACTGCTAACAATATTGCCACGCATGTCAATATTAAAACCACGCTCGCCGATGTGACACATCATGCCTTTAAATTTATTTAACCCTTGATTCATAATTTGATCAGGCTCCATATACCGTAAGCCATCATTAGTTGTTAGTACAGTAAATAAAAAGTGCCTGTCTTGATTTCCTTCTGAGCCATCTGGTGGCGGATTTACAGGCTCGGGTGGATTAGGATCTATTTCCCATGCTGGCAAACTAATAATTCTCCAATCGTTGCCGTCATAGTTATAAAACGGGTCTTGCTTTTTACCAGGGCCTAACAGTTTCTTATACATAGTTTTGATATCAATATTTACTCCGTAATAATCTTGTACTTTGCCAAGCCTATATACTTCACGTAATCGTTTTTGTAATATTTCAATATCAGGTAAACTATCTTTGACACCTGCTAAGTGATAACTTGCTGGTACAGTATCGCATATTTCTTCTGCCGTAGCAATTAAGTCATCTTCATGCATACTGTTTATATGGAAACTAATAATTAAATCGTCTATATAATGTTTTGCTTTACTCCACCAACTACGAGTTCTACTACCGTTAGTAAACACAATAGATCTACCATTGTGTTCTTTTATCTTTTGTAATATTTTTAAAAAGCCTGGTATGACTGTTACTTCGCCACCTATAAGTTCAAAGTTAACAGTTTTGTTTAGTGTAGCATAGTGTGTACATATCTTTTCTATTACTGACAAATATACGTCTGTGTCTTGCCATGGTATACTGCCGCTGTGTAATTGTGTCGGACAATATTCGCAGTCAAAGTTACATGAGTTGCCCATGCTCCATTGTATTGTTATGTCGTTTGGTTCTTTATCACCACGAGGTCCATGTACTTTAACTATTGTCATGTAAGTCTTTTGTTACATATATATTTGGACCAAACTCCATGCCTTCATCAAAATAGTCGCCTACTGTATTAAATCCAAATTTAGTATAAGCCAGTAACGCACTTTGTCTGGGGATACTCCATATCATATTACACTTTTCTAATATAGCCTGATGAGCTGTCATTGTAAATAGTGTTTGTGCTACTCCGCGATGCCTATGTTCTGGATGGACCCAGATACCTCTACTACGATATTGTGTATCGGTTGTTCTGTGACCGCTGTTAACACCTACAAGTTCTTTATTAATATACACACCCCAAAATACAGGAGAATATTCAAAGATATTCATGTCGTATTGTTCAGGATTATTTTCAAATGGCCATGTCATGGCACTATGCGGTTCTATTGGACTTTGTCTTTCGGGCCAAAGTTCTGCTTGCCATACTTCGCATATTTGGTTAAAAGTTATTTTTTGTGTAATCACACTAGTATTTATTTTGAATAGTCAAAAAAATAGGCTGTTCCCAGCCTACTTTTTATTATTATGTTATTTACTTTAACTGGAAGTTACCAAACGCGGCTTGCATACCTTTAACGTAATTCACTTCTTCTACGTCACTGCCGTCAACAACAAAGTATGATTCTTTTGTGTCGGCTCTTTTCGCATCTGTAATCTCTGATCCTACAAAGAAACTAAAACTAAAATGCCTGTTAAATTCAGTATTATCGCTTTTAGTTGCTGTTAAGATAAAGTTATATGTGCTATCTTCTGTTATGCCTGCTGTTACAGATGTATCTGCTGTTAGTTTCCATCCGTCCGTTGCGTTTCCACTTAGCACTAATGCTGTAGGCAATGCGGCAAAGTCTGAACTTACTATTGCTGTTACTGTATTGGCTACATCTAAACTAATGTCGATGCTTCCTGCGGCACTAACTAAACTTTCGCCTATTGCGCCTGCGGTTGTATTCCAAACAGTTGCGTAATATTCGTTTTCTAAATATACAATGTTGTTTGGTGTAGTACTATAAAGACTTGGGTCTTGGAATAGCATACCTGTTAATGATTGTGATGTAATAGCATCTCTAATTGCTGTAGAGTCCATACCTATATTTCTCTGAATAGCAATAGCGGCTACGCCACCTACTATAGCAGTTGAAATACTTGTACCTGAACCAACTGATGTTAAGTCTGCTGTTGGTACATCTGTGTAACCACCGCCTGTGGCTCTATTGGCAATCGTTGCCACCTTAACTGCTACACCCGGTGCGAATACATCAACTTCTTCACCACCGTTTGTTTGTAGTCCTGAACCTTGTTCAACTACTGCTCCGGCATCATTTGAGAATGTCGGAACGTTGTCTGATGCGTCACTGGCACCAACTGTTAAAATATTGTTAAGTCCTGCTGGGGAGAATGTATCTACATCACCACCGCCGTTACCAGCCGCGGCACATATAACAAAACGTCTTGCCCAACAATACGATATTAATCTATCTAATGCTTCTGATTTGGGGAATGTGAACGCACATACAACTGAGGCTGTTCTATAAGTACCTGTATCAGATTGTGACATTGCGTTTCTGTGAACAAACATTGAGTTCACGCCTTCTGCTACATCTGATATATCAGCAGAGCCATCTGCTCCACTTACTTTAACAACACCAATCTGCGTATTTTTTGCTACACCTAATTCCTCACCAACAATTAAACTTACCATTGCTGTTCCGTGTCCATGATCATCTTCTGTTGTAAATGTTGTTGCGTCGCCACCGCCACCAATAAAGTCATTAAAACAACCTTGTGTTGGATTGTGTACTCTACTAATAGATGCATTTGCTAATTCTGGATGTAATGTATCACATCCGCTATCTATAACGTATGTCATAACATTATCACCTTCAAATTGTGGGTCAAATGTTGTTCTTAATGGCAAGTTTCTTGTTACAAGTCTTTGCTTATGCCATTCGCTTGTTGCTTCGCTGATTGCCAAAGTTGCTACGTTCGAGCCTACTCCAACTAATTCTGTTGCTACAACATTGGCGATGCCTGTGATTGAACTAAGACTACCATCATCAATACTAAGTTCATAAAATCCGCCATCTATATTTCCAAAACTGTTAACGACAGTTGCTCCTGCTGTAACCAGTTCTTGCTTTTGGACTGCAGGATCAAAGTCCGCAGTAGCCATATCACTATCGATTATGTGATTTTTCATTGATACAAAGTAATTCTTAATTGCCATATTATTCTTCCTTCAAAATATAATTTACTATCTGCTTCGCTTCTTTATCAAGTTTTGTTACAGATTTAGACATCGTTTCCCTAAAGTATTTGTCGAACTCCTTTAGCAACATGTCATTACCTAAGTATTTATCTGAATAGAACTTTTTGATACCCTCAAAGCCAGTGTATTTAGGCCTTGGTGTTGCAAAGAGGTTATTCGGTGTGTATATGTGGTTAATCTTAAAGTTATATTTATCTTTTTTAAACTCTCTGTAATTTTTAACCTTATCTTGCGTTACTTGATCAAATTGATGAAGCATTTTGCCGTCTCGATATTCCCAAACGTTGTATTCAAGTAGTTCTTTGAAACTTACATTGGTGTTATTAATCATGTTATGTGTTGCTGTTAACGACATGTCTGTGGTACAGTTATAAAAATCTGATATAGAGTTGTCATTCCTTTCGTTTATTGCTTTATCAAATACCCAATGAGATGCTGGTTTTTCCATAAAGTTGATATCATTCAGTACATCATTTTTAAAAGTAAATGTATTCAGTACTGATTCTAGGTCTGTGTTCCTTGCTCTTGCGTTGTATAACAAATTAGTAAACACTTTGGTATGGCCTGAGTACAATACATTGCCATCTATCTGTGTAAACGCATGTAGTATAGGCGCAAACTGTGGACTAACACAATGATATTTACGACAGTACTCCATACATTTGCCTGTGTTAAAAAAATCTATTATGTCAATGTCAATTACTTTAGGTGTTAACCCATGTTGTTTACAGTATTTAAACGCATAGTTTGTATCGTAATCATTTAGAGCATTGCCTTCATGGCAGTATGCTACAATAACAGGAGTAAATCGTATGCCACATGTTAAAAATATGTTAGCAACATTCTCACTGTCAACTCCTCCACTTAGAAAAATATTGTAATTATTTTCTTGCAAGTATTCTCGTAAATGAATATCTACATACTCTGTAATTGTATTTTCTATTTTTGGATTTTTAGGTATTACTGTGGTTGTGTATGGAAGGACAACCTCGTTAATTTCTTCAGGCTTAGCAAATACATGTTGTTTTACTATTTCTTTACGAAAATCATATTGATTGTCATTGATAAAATTTAGGTTAGTTAGTATAGGCGCAGAATAAAAGTTAGACTCTTTTGTAATACTACCTACAGTGGCGTGTTCGATCATCCGATATTTACTTTGCCTGATCCGCCTGTTATCGGATGCTTACATGTAGCCGGGTCACCTGCTCTTGCGGCTGGCATACCATTGATGTTTACTTTGCCTGATCCTTGTGCTATGGTTGGGTTAGTATGCGGAGCATCACCGTGTCCTGTTATAGCATCGCCAACTCTTGCGGCCGCTAGTCCTTCAATCTGAACATTATCAGATCCTTCTATAATTGGAGCACCGGCTTTGTCGGCACCTTTTCTTGCGGCTTTTGGCATGATATACTTATTTATCTCTATAAATAATGTTATGAAACTAGATTGGAACCATAATCAGCAAGACGGATATATTAGTTGTAGACTAGATAATATTATACATTATCGATCATACAATGGCGGCGCAACTATAGAAAAATACGCGGGATCGTCATCGACAAAATCATTTGTTGAAAATGAATGGGAAGTAGAGAAGCAATGGATTAGCAAACATTACTCAGATAATGTTGGAAAGTATGAACCATTCAGTGCTGATGCTGATGTTCAACAACAATGGCACACTAACAATCCTGATTGGGTAGAGGCCTTTCCAGCCTTTGGCACATACAACGAGCAGTATCTTGATAGATTACAGAGACCCAGTAGTGTACAAGTTGGCAATGATTTACATTTTCTTTGGCAAGACCCGGAACAGCAAATTAAACTAGAATGGGATTCAGAAACCAAGAGCATATACACTAGGCCTTATTGCGTAGAGCAAGAAACCTTTTATAATGTACAGCCTTGTTGTGTATTTCCTGATAATCCTGGTCGTACTAAATTAGACGAAAGTGGTATCCAGGATTTAATAGATAATTATGATCTACCTGATCACGTTATGCTTTTGCTAAAGTAATACCTGTAGTACCTTCGATATACTGATCAGCAAGATCTTTTAATGTATCCATAGTACAGAATATTTGATTAACATCAATAGTGATTTGCTTTGAAGCATCGGCACTAAACAACCACGGCATCAATCCTAGACCTTGTGGAGTAATACTTACTGCCATTGGTTTCTCGAATGTAATTCCTTTTTCGTCTTGACTGACAAAACGTGTAATGATTTCTGTATCACTAGTTAATTTGATTGTGACAATGTCACCCTTGGTGTGCGGTTTTGATATTAGCATGTGTTTCCTCTGTGTGTGAATATTTATATTAAAGTGTAAAGCCTGTGAATGTATCTTGAGTTACGTCTTGTTTTGTGCCACCAATAACGTAACTACTAATTTCTGTTTCTTGTGGTGCTACTTGTACATCGCCGCCTGTGATCCATTGTTGTGTCCACGGTAACGGGTTAGTGCCTGTATTAAATATTTTTTCTTGTCTAACTGCATTCATTCGTTTGCCAGCAATAAACTCTACATACTGTTTTAACAGTTCTGCGTTGAGTCCAATAATGCTACCATCTTTAAATAAGTAGTCAGCCCATGTTTTTTCTTGCTCAACAGCATCTAAAAACATTTGTGTACATTCGGCGTAAGTTTCTTTTTCAATTTTTGCAAAGTCTTTGTCCTCACGTGGAAGCAACTTTAACATCTGCTGAGTACTTGCTAAGTGAACGTTTTCGTCTCTAGCAATTAGTTTAATAATTTTAGCATTGCCTTCCATCTTTTTAAGTTCAGCAAACGCCCAACTACAAGCAAATGATACATAAAAACGCACACCTTCTAAGATGTTTACACTCATTAAGCATAACCAAATACGTTTCTTATGTTCGTACTCGTTGTACTTACTGCTATTTGATGCTTTTAATAAATTGTATTCAATTAGCCTGTCGTAGTTTTGTGTAATACTATCTGAACAGTCAGTAATCTCTGGAATGTCCATCATTTCGTCAAACACTTTACTTGGGTTAGGGTACACATTACGAATAATATGCGTGTAACTCTTACTGTGAATTGTTTCTGAAAATGCCCAAGTCTCAATCCATGTCTCTAACTCTGGCAAACTTACTATAGGCAAGAAAGCAAGATTAGGTGAGCGACCTTGAACACTATCTAATAGTATTTGTCGCTTTAAATTACTTGTAAAAATATGCTGTTCGAAGTCGGTAAGATCTCTAAAGTCTTTTGTATCTTTAGTGATATCAACTTCTTCAGGTCTCCAAAAGAAACCTAATTGTTTTTCTGTAAGTTTATCAAACTGTCTATATTTAAGAATATCGAATCGTTGAATTCCCATGTCGTTAGAAAGAAACATGTTACTCTTGCTCGTGTATTTTGCTTTTGTATTAAGTACGCCCATTATATTTTACAACTCTCACAGTCATCGTCATCGATTTCGCCCATTGGCAAATCTTCTAACTTATCATCTTTGTTTATATCAATCTCGCCCTGGCCATCGTATGTGTTGTTGTAGTATAACTGCTTGCCGCCATACTTATAAAACATTAAAATGTCTTGAATTAGTACGCTCATCGGTACTTTTTCATCTTCGTAGTGTTCTGGATTATACGATGTATTTACCGAAATACCTTGGTCAATATACTTTTGTAATACAGCCATTATTTTTAGGTACCCTTGTGGCGACTTTTGATCCCATAGTAAATCATATTTGTTTTTGTAATACGGAAAGCCTGGTACTACTTGTTTTAAAATACCGTGCTTACTTTGTTTAATACTGATATATCCACGTGGTGGTTCAATACCGTTTGTGCTATTACTAATTTGTGCGGATGTTTCAGCAGGCATAAGTGCCATTAGTGTTGAGTTACGAATACCGTGTTCTTTTAAGTTTAATCTTAGTTCTTTCCAGTTTTGTCTCTCAGTGTGTTTAACTAATTCGTCTAACTCTTTTTTGTATGTTTGGTTAGGTGTTATTCCTAGTCCATACTTTGTTTCATTTGTTCCTGAACAAGCACCCTTTTCCATTGCTAGTTTATTACTTGCTTTAATTAAGTTATAACTCCATGCTTCTGCCCACTCGTCAATTAGTTCTAAGTTTGGTTCTTGGTACGTCATTTCGTGCTTTGCCATCCAGTAAGCAAAATTAATAATACCGATACCTAGCGGACGTCTTTTCATTGTGCTAAGTTCCGCGGCAAGTACTGGATACTCTTGATAGTCTAGTAACTCATCAAGACCTCTAACTGCTAACTTACATACTTTAGCCATTTCGTTAAAGTCTTTTATAATGCCCCAATTGACAGCACTTAATGTACATAAACTAATTTCGCCTTCTGGGTCATTAATATGTGTTAACGGCTTTGTTGGTAAATTAATTTCGCAACATAAATTGCTTTGTCTAATAGGTGCTAATTCTTCAATAAATGCTCCGTGCGTATTAGCATGGTCAACATTCATTAGGTAAATTCTACCTGTGTCTTTTCTTTCTGTAACGAACGCACTAAACAATTCAATAGCAGGAATAGTCTTCTTTCTAATGCTTGTCATACGTTCTGCTTTTTCATACAGTTCTTTAAACTTCTCTTGATTCTGGAAGAACGCATCATACAATCCTGGTACATCTTTAGGACTAAACAATGTAATGTTTCCACCTTCAATTAATCTTTCGTACATAAGTTTGTTAAACTGTACACCGTAGTCCATGTGTCTTACCCGGTTATCTTCTGTACCTTTGTTGTTCTTTAACACTAATAAATCTTCTGCTTCTAAATGCCAGATAGGATAGTATAATGTAGCCGCTCCGCCTCTTACTCCACCTTGTGAGCAACTTTTAACTGCTGATTGAAATAATTTATAGAAGGGAATAACTCCTGTATGGGTAGCATCTCCGCTCCTAATAGGCGAACCTATTGCTCTAATATTGCCAGCACCTATGCCAATGCCTGCCTTTTGACTTACATACTTAACTACAGCACTAGACGTTGCGTTAATGCTATCTAAACTGTCATCAGTCTCAATTAACACACAACTACTAAACTGTCTTTGTGGTGTTCTCACACCAGCCATAACTGGCGTAGGCAAGGAAATTTTAAATGTGCTAATAGCATCGTAATATGCTTTTACATACGCCATTCTTTTCTTAGCAGGATACTTACTAAACAATGTAGCCGCAATCATTATATATGCTACTTGCGGTGATTCGTATATTTTACCTGTGCTTCTATTTTGTACTAGGTACTTGCCACGGAATTGTTCCATAGCCGCATAAGTTAAATCTTCATCACGTTCGTGTTTAATGAATGTTTGTAACTGATTTATTTCATCTTTAGTATATAGTACTGTG
>Ga0209816_1001627_pt1 | contig 16665 bp, 9 predicted proteins | sample CoawatmetaG01DNA_FD_187509 | JGI IMG/M metagenome (GOLD analysis project Ga0209816, IMG submission 187509) | Marine microbial communities from the West Antarctic Peninsula - Coastal water metaG017-DNA (SPAdes) (version 2) | ecosystem: Environmental > Aquatic > Marine > Coastal ... | reverse complement strand
GAGTGATGGTGGAAGATCCCAAAACTGGCAAAACCGTAGTTGTGAAAGTGAACGACCGCGGCCCCTACGCCTGCAAGCGGGTGATGGATCTCTCCAAACAAGCAGCAACCAACCTTGGCACTATTTCTAGAGGTGTTGCCTTCGTCGAAGGTACTGTAGTTGATGATGACGACGAGTAGTTAATTCATATACGTATGCGCGGCACCACAATATTTTGCCGATATTATTTATAATGGGCCAAAATAATTGGTGACAACATGACCGTGAAATTCTTAGTCGCAATCAGCCTTCTGCTTGCCCTCGAGACAGGCTTGCCAAGCTGGGCCGCAACAACCTGGCAATCGACCTACGGGCAAGGCCAAACAGCTCTGAGCGAGCAAAACTTGCCCCAGGCCGAAGAATATTTTCGCCGCGCCCTGGGCCAAGTAGAAAAACAATCACACAGTGCTGATGACTTAGCCAAGTGCCTGACACGTTTGGCCGATACTTTGGCCTTGAGTAACAAAACCACTGAAGCCCAGGCCACCTATCAACGAGTTTTGTCTGTCCTTGAAAAGAAATACGGTAAGAACAGCGTCAAAACTGCTCCGGCTCTCATTGCTCTAGGCTCGGTACAAGAGTCAGAAGGCGACCATTCTGCCGCCATGCCCTATTACCAGCGGGCATTTGAACTGAACGAAAAAAACTACGGCCCCTACAGCCCTGAAATAGTCGCTAGCCTTCATCGTTTAGCTCGTTCAACCTACAAAGCGGGCTTCAGAGAACCGGCGGCAAAACACTACAAAAGAGCAATGTCTATTTTGCTCAACCAACCCAGCCTAGAAGCCAGCAGACAACTGCCATCGCTAATTAGCGACTACAAAGACTTGATCAAAGGCGACGACCAATCAAGCCAAGACTTGCTCAAAGATTTCAAGAAAGACACGGCATTGCCAGAGCAAGCAACAACTAAAACTGTGCCGAGCAATCAAAGCCAATCAGCCTGGCAAGAGCAAAGCACAAATAAGTTAGCAAGCGACCATAGTTTTCAAACAGAAGAAGAATCAAAGATTCTGCTAAGAGGACTGAATCAAAACTACTCAGAGCAGGCTCTAAATCCAGCCTATAAAACAATGAACGAAGCCATTTTCGATCAAAATCACTATGGCAAAGGCGAAGACTTTTATCAGCGCAAAATTGCTGCCGATATTGCCTCACTGGGAGCCAATCATCCCTCCACTGCTAATGATCTCAGTGGCCTGGCGCTCTTTTATATTGGCCAAAAGCGCTACGGCGACGGCGACGCCCTGCTAACAAAAGCACTAGGCATCTATAAAGCTGCGTATGGCTCGAACAACATATTGACCATTCGCACCATGGCTACACTGGCTTCAACAAAAATGCACCTTGGCCAAAACCAACAGGCTGAAGAACTATATAAGAGCGCCCTAGCACTCTCCCAAACAGCCCTGGGCCCTAACAATATTGAGACCGCTAGAATTCTCAACGATCTAGCTTTTCTCTACTATTCGCAAGACAAACTCAAAGATGCCAAAACTTTCTATCAGTGGGCTCTAGCTAGCACCGAAGGTGCCGTTGGCAAAAGCGATCCACTCTTAGCGGCCTGTCTCAAAGACTACGCTCAAGTGCTGCACAGCCTTGGCAGCGAAAGTGAATCGATAGCAGCAGAAGACAAAGCCAAGCTAATTTTGACCAAGTAAGTAAAAATAAAAAGGCAGTTGTTAAGGGCAAGTCAGAATATTTCGCTGTCTAAATTTGTCCTCCATATCCTCACGCAAGCCACCCGTTCGATCGAGCAAAGTAATAGAAGCAAGTTGACGAACCTGCAATTGCAAAAATAATTGAAGGTGATAACGATATGAACAAAGCTCTATTGCTAGCCTTAGGCAGCATGATGATTTTTATGACCAGTGCTCAAGCTAAAGACGTGCATGGTAAAGCCTGCGCGAAGAAAGAGGGAGCCACAGTGGCCGCCTGTTCTAAAAAAGCAAAAGTAGAAACAAAGAACGCTGCTGCCAGCATCAAAACATCACCAGCAAAAAAGGCCACTAAATAACAACCAGACAGTGATACTGCCTGTGGTGAAGGCTGGCTAAATCGCCAAGCAATTTAGTCAGCCTTCATTACCTAATGCAAGCAATAGTCGATCGCACTACCTTGCGTCAAATATTGCCTAACCAGCCGTCTCCACCTTTTTCGCGTGTTTCAACAAAGCTCGGTTTATGCGTTGGCTTTAAGAAAGGAAATGGCTCACGATTTGCGCCTGTGATAATAGGCTCTTGCTCACACCCACCCTTATGGGGTCGAGTAACAATGATCGGTTCTTCATCTTTGAATGGCCGACCAACTATGATCGGATCATAACCACCGCCTCTACCAGAGGGCTTAACAGCAGCTCCATCATCAACAATAATTACTTTGGGCAATGGGGCACAGCCACTCAAGAGCGTCTCTAATGCCTTTTGCTCTCTGGCAGCCTGTTGCTCATCCAAAATCTTTTCCTTCTTGGCTCCAGCAATCACTGCCGCATAAACGTCTTTCGGTACACTGCCATTGCGTTCATACTGGGCTACTGTGGCAATCAACTGATTTTCATACTGTGCCTTTAAGGCTGAACTCGCCGTGCCTGACTCAAGCTGGGCAATCTGCAAAGGTGTCATACCTTTCTTAGCTGTCTCAGAGATGTTTTTCTCAAGAGCGGTGGTGCGTCTATTGAGCTCATCGAGCATCGGTGTCTTTGGCCGAGCGTCCGTATCGTACTTGGACAGCGGATTGTCAGCCTTGGCTTTGTTGTAATCCTTGAGCTGCTGTTCTTCTCTAGCCAACTGTTGCCGCTCACTTGGCGTCATACCGGCACGAGCCAAAAGCCGCACATGATCGTGCAAGGTGTCTCTCTCTCCGAATATTCCAGCCCACTTATCTTTTATAGTCTCTATAACTCCGTCCACTCCAGCTTTGGTAGAGTTTGGAGTCAAGGAAATAAACTCAGGTGGGGCTTTGGCCTTACTACCATCGAGGGGTACTGAATGGTCAATATTTCTTGGTAACGGCATAAAAGGGTCTAGCGCCGGATCCCATTTTTCCGGTCTCATGTAGAGTTTGTCCACAGAGGAACCCTTCAATAAATCCAATGCACTCAACTCTGGTAAAACGGCTTTGCCGGTGTTACCGCCTTCAATTTGGCGAGATTCTAATTCCATAAAATGCACCTCTATATATGCGCCCGGTAAAGTACCAGGGCTTACGACTTTCTCGCGCAACAGGGGTGCAAATTGCGCTGTTCATACTAAGTTCGAATGAAGACTATCTGGCAAAGGGGTTTCTGCCGACACGCAGATGATAAGTCCTGAATATTGGCATTTTATGGGCGCGAAACAATTAGTTTACACCAGCAAGTAATCGCTCTGACTTACCGGGCTGAGCAAAGCTACATTGCTAGCCTCAGGCAGGATGAGGCTTTTTATGACCAACGCTCAAGCTAAGGACGTGCATGTTAAGCCTGCGCGACGAAAAAGGGAGCCATAGTGGCCGCCTGTTCTAAAAAGCAAAAGTAAATAAAAGAACGCCACTGCTAGCATCAAAACAGCACCAGCAAAAAAGGTCACGAAGTAACAGCCGTACTATGATACCGCCAGTAGTGAAGGCTGACTGACTGAACCTTATCGATGCAGAGCTTTTTGGTTCCCATCGACAGTCTGGTATAGAGTTAGAAGTTATACTTCCGGCTCCATGGCTTACTTCATTAATAAACTGCCTAAGCAACACTCCATTTTAGAAATCGCCAACGAAATTAGTTAAAACTAACGTATGTTATCTCGATTGAAGTTCTTGGCAAGATTGATACAAGGCACATTTGCTTCAAAGGTTTCTTAGATTCTGCCAATTTCTAGCGCCTCAATTCCAATGCACCTTGGCGTCCCGTCTACCCTAACATTGTCATTCCCCCTGTTTCGCTCTGGTGCAAGGATACAAACGGATCTTATCTCTTGGTTCTGACTGCTTTCAGTCAGAACCGGGACGTTCATACTGAAAATAATTCATTTGAGGTGCTTATCGCCTAATGTCAAATGTCTATTGCCTACGATTGATTGAGAAGCTTAGAACGGTATTTAAAGGTGTCGCAGGAAGCTCGAAGTGGCTCTTGCTACTTTGTGTTCTAGCACTCTGTCTTGGCAATGCCTTGCCAAGCTTCGCGACCAATCCGCCTGTGATTAGCCCATCAACGGGTGTTTACTCAACTGTCCAAAGCACTGTGACAATAACTGGCGATGCTGGCGCGACTTTTTTCTACACGACCAATGGGACGCCTGCCACCACATCTAGCACCGTATATAGTGCACCGTTTAGTATCGGAGATTCAGCGACGATAAGGTCTGTTGCTCAGCTAAGTGGTGTGACAAGTTCGGAGACTATTTCCAACATCCAATCTGATAAGAATACTCTGGGTGTGCCCAGAACAAATCTCAAGCTATGGGTCAGGAGCGACTTTAGTCCGATTCTGAGTGGGTCGAATATTACTCAGCTCAATGATCTTTCGGGTAGTGTCCCGGCCAACAACGGCACACAAGCTACCGGGGCAAATCAAGCTACTCTTGTTTCAGCTGCCATCAATAGCTATCCTTCTGCTTCGTTCAACGGGACATCGAGAAATTACTCGTTAGCGAACCAGCTAACAGACTTGACGAGCGGTTTTTCAATCTTTGCAGTAATAAAGCCTGTCGGCACGGCTACCAAAACACTATTTGCCACCTCTAATGCTGGACCATCTAACTTGGTTAGCCTTGAGACTGTTAATACACAAGTGCGGCTCAATGCCTACAATGCCACCACGGCAAGCAATGTTATTACTCCCACTAGCAGCATTACTGTTGGCAAGTTTCAGCTTGTTGATGCCGTTCACAATGGTGCTGCCAGCGCCAGTATTTCGGTGAATGGAGAGAGCAAGATATCTGGCACAGTACAGAACCTGGTCAACACGGCTAGGACTCAAAATATTCTTGGTGCAAACAATACTGTTACTACCTTCTGGAATGGCGAACTAGCCGAGCTTCTTGTCTACAGTCGTGCGGTGACAGAGACCGAGAGAAAGAATATTCAGGCCTATCTCTTCAATCGCTATCAGCTCACCACGGCAACTGCGACTGCGGCTCCTGTATTTAGCGTTGGCACAAGCACTCTGACCGAACCGACAGAAGTTGCCATAGCTGTGCCTTACAACGGAACAGCGTATGTGACCGTTGATGGAACCGTTCCATCGACTAGTTCGCCCGTGTACTCAAAGCCCGTGCGCATCTCCTTTTCCCAAACTTTGAAGTGTCTGATCGTGGCCAACGGTGTTAGCAGTGCCGTGACAAGTGCGGTCTATACGCTCGATTCAACCAAGTGGCCCGCTCCAGATCCAGCCGATACAAGAGCACTTCAAATCAATTTGCAACTACCCACAACAGCTATACCACAGTAACTATCTTCGTAGACGGCGAGAGAATCAATAGAATGAATCACGGATTTAAAATGCATCACAGGCTTGCTTCCAAAGGCTCAAGATTTGTCGCACGGCTTCTTGCTATTGGTCTTACCCTTTTGATGATTTCGACAACTACTCCTCTAGCTGCTTTGGCCATGCCAGAGATTCCATATCACCCTGATACCGCAGTGCCGCCACCCGCAAATGTTCAAGTAAAGACCGGGCCGCGTTCAGTAAAGATAGTCAAGCCTGAGCTTAAGCTTTCAGCCGACCCAACAGACCTTGAGTTAACTACCGCGCGAGTATTTCAAGAACCGCTAGTACCGATGTCGACCAAGGCCGTTCCTGGTGAAAACGAAGCATTAGCCGGTGCCATTAGAGCTTTTAAGACTGCAAGTGTCTCTCCCGATTCTGGCGCGGCTGCAACTACTGCTGGTAAAGATGCTACCGACAAATTGAACTTAGCACCATTTGAGAAGTTTCTAGCCGCTTACCCAAGCTCTCGCTGGGTGCCATCTGTTCAAGTAAATCTAGCCGAAATCAAGTTTAAGTCTGGTTATCTTTCTGAAGCTTTATCTCTCTTTCGTTCAGCCTGGGAAGGGTCAAAGAATGAAACGGATAGAGACAAAGCCGCTGTGGCAAATCAAGCTATCTCTAGCTTACTGATTATTGATGCACGGGTTGGTAGAAAAGATGAGCTGAAGAACTATCTAGCTATGGTCAAGGATAGAGCCTTTTTCGGCTCGGCTGAGCAAAAGGTCAAAAGTGCAAAAGACGGTCTGTGGAGCATGGAAAATGCACCAGGTCGGTCTTTTAAGTGCGGTCCACTAGCTGTTAATAATGTTTTGAATTTGACGAAGGCTAGTCCCGAGTTCAATCCGATTCTAGAAAAGGCACAGTCAACTGTTAAGGGCACTAGCTTAGCTCAAGTCAAGGATTGGTCTGACAAGGTCGGCCTCAAGTATCAGGCTGCAAAACGCTCGAAGGGAGCTGCTTTTGTTGTTCCGTGTGTTATGCATTGGAGCGTCGATCACTTTGCTGCTATCGTGGGAAAAGACAATGGTCTCTTTCATCTTAAGGACCCAACCTTTGACAACGATGGCCAGCTTTGGGTAACTGCAAAAGCCCTTGAACAAGAGACTGATGGCTACTTCTTAGTGCCGACAGATAAGCCTTTGCCACCTGGCTGGAGTGCGGTATCAGAAGAAGAAGCAGGAAAAGTATTTGGCAAAGGCAACGCCAGTGGTAGGAACGGAAACGATACATCGAAAGATGCGCCAAAGAATGGACCGCCCTGCGATACACCAGGTATGGCTCGGGCTGACTCATACAGCATGCTTGCTTCTCTGCACATTGCTGATATTCCGATGGAGTACTCACCGCCCATCGGGCCGAGCATCAACTACAGATTTGACTATAACCACAAACAGACCAATCAGCCAGTTACCTTTAGTTTTACCAATGTCGGCCAGAACTGGAATTTTAACTGGCTCTCGTATTTGACTGTAGATCCAAGCACCAGCGTTGCCTCAGTCAGAATTAGAGAAGGCGGCACCGAGGTCTATGCGCCAAGTGGTGGCGTTTATTCGCCGAGCTTCCTATCCCAGGCATTGCTCGTCAATATGGGCAGTGGTGTCTATGAAAGACGAATGAAAGATGGCAGCATTGAAGTCTACAATCAACCCGATTCAAGCTCTCCACCACGAATATTTCTCACGCAAGTCAAGAATCCGCAAGGTGACACTGTCTTCGTGCAATACGATGCTAATTTTCGCATAACCACGATTACTGACGCAATTGGTCAGGTAAGCACTATAAGCTATGTTTCAAATACAGTCGGAAATGTGGGCTTCTACAAAATAGCAAGCATCACAGACCCATTTAGTCGCAGCATTTCCTTAAGCTATGACTCAACGACTACAAATCTGCTATCGATAACTGACGTCATTTCGCTGAAATCATCTTTTCAATATGACACCACTTCTAGTTTCATCAGCCAGATGACTACAGCTTATGGCACAACTTCGTTTTACGATTATGTGCCGGGGATTGACGTCTACCCTGCTGTCGGGCTGCGCACGACTTATCCTGATGGCACGGCCTCAGTCATTGAGAACTGGATTGATGAGCGAAAAACATCATACATCTGGGATCGCCACGCCCTATTGATGTACCCGAATGATCCTGTTAATCATGTCTACACTCACTGTGAGTTGATGAAATGGACATTTGATACCAGCAACAACCAAGAAGCATCGTCCACCCAATGGATAGCCCATCCTCTGGAGTCGACAAGCCCAATCTACATGCGTTATGCCAGCAACTATGGTCCTAACTATGCTGGTTTCAATAACCTGCCAACGGTAGTTTCACGAGACCTAGGCAACTTCACTGTGAATTTAATTGTTGGCGGGACAGTAACTCCTGGTGATGTGGTCGGAGTCAAGAACGATTACAATTATGCCGTGTATACAGTGCAAGCGGGTGATACACCCGAGAAAGTTGCTGCGGGAATCCAGAATTCTGTCAATACAAGTGCCATTTATCAAACCAATGGAGTTTCTGCCGGTCTCATCGGCACGACAGTTAGCCTGCGCTCAGAAAGAGATCTAAGCAGAACTTACAACACCTACTTGAGTGGTGGAGCGACCGAAACGCTTACGCTGCTTTCGCAAGTTCGTCAGTCAGCAGTTGCTACACTCTATGGCACGATAACGCCAGGCGATGTGGTTTCAATTTATGCCGAGTATCCTTTCCGCATAACTTTCAATTACACGGTTCAAGTCGGCGATACCGCTGCCTCAATATGCTCCAATTTTGCGGCGATGATGAATGCCAACGCTTCATGGCAAGCTTATAACGGCGTAGCGACAGCAAGTGGCAATAAAATCGACCTTGTCTGCTTCAGTCCGGAACAACAGCTTTATAATACTGGTGCCACAGGCACTGAATTCTTTGACGTGCAGTCATATCGCAGTGGTACCGCTCAACTAACTGAGAATCAGTACAATTCAACAGGCAATTTAACGCAGACAATTGACCCCATGCGCCGCACCTTTTCATATTCCTATGCGGCCAATGGAATTGATCTATTAGAAAAGAGAGAAACCCAAGGGACAGATAACTATCTCATGGGTCACTGGGAATACAACTCAAAGCACCAGCCGATTGTCTATATCGATGGCTCGGCACAGAGAACTGAAATCACGTATAACAGCTCTGGCCAGGTTTTGACGGTCAAAGACCCAAACAACAATATCACCACCAACACCTATACAGGAACTTGCAAAGCCACTGTGGGCGGCACTGTAACGGCGGGGAATGTTCTGACAATAACGGTTTTTGATGCTGGGTTGTCCGGCGGCTCCAAGGCAATTAATTACACCGTTTTAGCCGGGGCGACTTTAACCACCATTGCCACAGGTATTAAGAATGCCATCAATGCGGATAGCGCATTAGCTGCAATTGGAGTCACCGCAACTTCATCAGCTGCCGTGGTTACTTTGCTTTCAACCTCGGTCAATGTCACTTCTTACACCGCCAGTGTTAGCGGTGGCGCCACAGAGACCTTGGCTCTTGGTGCAAATACATGGGGATATTTGACTAAGATCGATGGTCCTTTGGCGGGCAGTCAGGATATCACGACCTTTACTTACGATTCTTATGGAAGAGTCGCTTCTCAGACTAGCTCTACAGGCTACACCCTAGCTTTTACATATGATGCAATGAATCGGCCGCTCCGAACAACTTATCCAGATGCAACTTATGAGCAAAATATTTACGACAAACTTGATGTTGTTCTAAGCAGAGATAGAAATGGCCGTTGGACTCAAAGAGCCTTTGATTCTCTTGACCAAATGAGCTATGAAGTCGATCCGCTCGGTCGCAAGACTCAATATAACTGGTGCTCTTGCGGCTCTCTGGCATCTTTGATAGATCCACTCGGTCGGCAGACTTCCTGGAGTCATGATCTTCAAGGGCGGCTGACGACCAAGACCTACCCTGATAGCTCAAATTACTCCTATGTTTATGAGGAGAAGACTAGCAACGTTAAGCAGAGGACCGATGCGCTTGGACAGAAGACCATCTACCTTTACAATCCGGATAAAAGTACGTTCTTAACTATGTATTTTAATGCCGTAATTGCAACAGCAAATGCCGCCAAGTATTGGGACTACAACTTCAAACGTCAAACAAAATCCTCCAAAAACGATTGGGGCAGCATTGACTATTCTTACAATAGCTATGTCAGCAGCTCAGGGGCAACTCCGATTACAGGTGGTGGCAGGCTTCAACTTGTTCACAACGACAGAATGGCGAACTCTGACATAACCTTTGTTTATGATGCCTTAGGCAGAATCACGAATCAGTCAGTCAATGGCGCAGCCAATTCAGACACCGTAACTTATGATGCAATAAGCAGGGTAACAGCCGAGACCAATGCTCTGGGCAACTTCAGCTATGCCTATGTAGATGACACAACTGGTTATTCCAAGGGCGTAAACCGCCTTGCTTCGGTAACTTATCCAAACAGCCAGGTAACAAAATACAGCTGGTACCCAACCAGCGGCGACGAGAGGCTGCAGCAGATCGCTAACCTCAAAACCAGCAGCGGCCCGACAATTTCGCAATATGGCTATCGCTACAACCCTGGTGGAGAAATTACCCAATGGCAGCAATTGCAAGGTAATAGCAGCGTCAATTTGAACCTTGGGTATGACAAAGCTGGGCAGTTAACTAGTTCACAAACAGGTTCAGGCGGCCCATCAACGGCCTATCTAAACCAAAACTATTTTGCCTATGATGCTGCTTCAAACCGCACTGCTGTTCAGCAAAACAGTATAAATCGAGTAAAACTCGGCGGGACTGTAACTACAGGCAATGTGCTGACTATTACTGTCAAAGACCCGAGTCTCTCTGGTGGTCAGACGGCTATTAGCTACACGGTTGTTGGTGGAGATACTCTATCGACTATTGCTACTAAGTTTGCGGCAGCAATTACTGCGGACTCTTCGCTACTGGCACTTGGTGTCAATGCCACAGCAAACGGCTCAGTAATGAGTATCAAGTCGGCATCTTCTAACATCACAACCTATACTCAATCAACAAGTGGCGGAGCGACAACCACAATCTCACTAGGCGTCACCAACAACTTTGTTGAGAACGCAGTAATCGGCGGTACTAAAACCACAGGCAACATCCTCACAATTACTATTAGCGATGCCGCCTTGAGTGGAGGTTCAACAGCAATCAATTACACAGTTCTTGCTGGTGACACCTTAAACACAATGGCCACTGGCATGAAAAACGCTATTAATGCCAATGCTGGTCTTGCAGCAGCGGGTATTACCGCTACTTCAGCAGGTACTGCCATCACAATCAAGTCAACTTCAGCCAATGCAACCACTTACTCTCAATCGGTAAGTTCTGGCGCTACTGCAACTATCTCGCTTTCTATTAATCAAAACGGTCCACAGACAATTGCCATCAGTGGCACGAAAACAACCGGCGATACAATCACCATCAGCGTCTACGATGCTGGATTGGCTGGAGGCGTTAAAGCTGTCACGTACACAGTTCTTGCAGGTGACACGTTGCCTTCGATTGCTACTGGTTTGGCTAGCGCTTTAACGGCCGACGCAACCCTTCAAGGGGCTGGTATCAGCGCTACATCGTCAGGCACGGTAGTTACATTGCAATCAAATTCGACTAACGCGACTACTTTGAGAGCAACAACAAGCGCAGCTGCTACTGAATTGGTTGCCCTAAACATACCTGCCAACGGCGTTCAAACAGCAGTGGTTGGAGGAGTCAAGACAACCGGCGATATTCTCACCGTCACAACTTTTGACTCCGGTTTGGCTGGAGGTTCACAGGGAGTTAATTATACAGTCTTGGCAGGAGACACGTTAGCGACGATTGCGGCTGGGTTAGCGACAGCAATAAATGGCAATGCTAACCTAACGGCAATAGGAGTGACTGCGACCTCGTCTTCTACAGTATTGAACATTAAGTCAACATCAACAAATTCCACAACTTACACGAAATCCCTTAGTGGCGGTGCTACCGAGACTATTACTCTAGCTCCGGCCAGTGGAGTAGCTCAGTACGGCTACAACAATCTCAACGAGCTAACTAGCATTGCTACAGGAGGAGCAACTAAGTTTCAAGCTAACACAAACAAAGCGCTCAAAGTGGCAACGGTTAATAGCAATGCCGCTAATCTTGAGTGGTCACAAAGCTTCAGTGCGAACGCCACTCTAGCTAGTGGAGCGAACACAGTACCAGTAAGCGCTACCGATGGCGCCAGCAATGTTGTAGCCAATAACTATCAGGTTGGCGTTACTGGCCCAAGCAGTGCTTCGCTAACATTCGATGCCAATGGCAACATGACCAGCGACGGTACGAACACTTACGCTTGGGATGCAGAAAACAGGTTAATAAAAATCACCTACGCTGGTGTCGGGAATTACAGCAACCTTGTATATGACGGACTTGATAGAAACGTTCAGTGCCTAGAGTATTCCAGCGGCATTTTAACCGATACCAAGAACCTGCTGTGGAATGCCAATGAAATCGCAGAGGAAAGAAATGCTGGAGGGACAATTAACAAACAGTTCTTCGCATTCGGAGAGAAAATTACTGGAAGTTCATACTTATTCTCAAAAACCCTGCGTCTAGACGTTGCCGAAATGACTGATAACACAGGGGCCATTGTATATCAACAAAGTTTTTCCCCATTTGGCATTCCGGCAGTTGCTCAGTCGCTCATTCCGCCTGATTTTGGATTCACTGGATTCTACATACACAGTCGAAGTGGACTAAACCTTGCAGTATACAGAGCTTTAAGCTGTAAATTAGGCAGGTGGATGTCTAGAGATCCCCTCGGCGAGGACACCGGACCGAATCTCTACACATACTGCAAAAACGAGCCATTAAATAACTTGGATCCGTCTGGTCTCTTTGCCAGCAGTGGAGGAAGCGGCAATAATGGTTGGGGAAATCAATTTCCACCATGCTTCTCTCCATGTGAAGCTGGAGATTTAGAATGCTGTGAAACTCGATTGTCTGATTGCCAATCCAGATGTAGGAAATTTTACGCAAACAGACCTGGGCCAGGAAATGATTTTCTCACTCAATGTTTGAATTGCTGTGCTGCAACATATGACGACTGTACGCGAGAAACCGCACCCAACAGCCCGTTCGAGGGAAGAAATTGGAACGATTGTTTTCGAAATCAACCAAACAGACGTCCACCTCGGTCTCGCGGCAACAGGGGGCCGAGTGTATCTCCAGGAGGGGGCGGTTGGCCAAGAGGGCCGAGTTCTCCACCGATCAGACAACAAGTGCCAACTAGGGCGAAAGAGTGAGAGACAGGTTAAACTTTTATCAGCTGTGGTTACCCGTTAATTGCACTCTTTGTGCGGGCGGAGATGGATGAAAAAAAATCTTCTGGCTAAATTTTCTGACGACCTTGCGAACCTGGAGAAAGGGCGTATATTGAGCCGTTCTAAAGCCGAGAAGCTTGAGAAAGCTATTGAAGCAGATCCGAAGAATATTGCGGCTCGGCTAAAGCTAATTGGCTTCTATCGGCTAAAGCCTGAGTTCAGCCAAACACGTACGAAACATATCGTTTGGATGATCAGCAACATGCCTCAGAGAATCGCCTGGAGGCATAGAGTCATGATGGCTTTGCAGCAGAAGCAAGAACCAGAGCTATTCGCAATGGCTGTAGATGCGTGGCTAAAACAGATAGAGGAAACGCCTGCGGATGCAAACGTAGTAGGAAATGCTGGATTGTTTCTGATAGAAAGTGACTTTAACCTCGGGAAGCAATTACTATCGCAGGCTTCCGACCTCTCCCCCTTAGAAGACTTTTGGCCTGGCGAGCTGAGCCGATTTTGTTTCTATCATGCTCAGTCTGTAAACGGCAAACAGAGACATGCTGATTTTGATGATGCCTTACGTTATGGTGAAATGTTTCTAGAGCGATACGGCTACGAAGGTGGCCGAAGCACTTCAGCTATTCGTGAGCGCGCACTGATTAGATGTTCAAGAGCTAGATTGATTCTAGGGAAAGCAGAAGTAGTTTTGCGGCATGCACATGAAGCAATAAAGTTGGTGGAAAATTGGAATGAAAAACCCAAAACTGGACTATCCCTTCTTGGGCTAGTTGCTGTCCAAAGAGGCGACGTATCCAGAGCTCAGGAATACTTATTAGCTTCAAATCAGTCATATTTGCCTGATTTCGCTGATTTAGAACTTGCCAATGAACTTATTACGAAAGGAAGTTTCGAATGTGTGTCCAGTTATCTGCGTGAATGTCAGCAATTAGGGATTTGGCCGGACCGAGCTCTTGAGCAATGGATCGAAGCGCTAAATAGGCGTGAATCGATCACACTTATATGATCTGGTTGCCACAAACTCGACTTGATTGCTTCAGTAATACTACAGCTAACTACTCGAGGAAATGAGACCTAGTTCTCTCGCTAAGACCAACATCCCCAAACCACAAATTATCACCTTTCGTTTTTGCATGTTGCAATCTGCGTCCGAGGCCAATAAAGCGCGAGTTAAGCGCTCCTACTGGGCAGACTGGCACTTTAACTTGGTCCTCGAACATATCATCCCAAGCAAGGATTGTTCCCGCGGGAAGGTCACGCGAACACCGAACTACGGAAAGCGTTTCCGCCGCAGCGCGACTCCTTACTGCGACATCGATTCGATTCTCGACAACTTCACCATGAGTTGAAGATCCTACTGAGTATCCTAAACCTGCACTTATTGCCAAAGCAATGATTGCTGTGGTCAAAACCCATAACCGTTGTTGAACCTTTTTCAAGGTCGGATTCCCCGTTTTCCTACCTATAGCTTATACCCTAGATGCCAGCATTGCGGCCCTCGATGAGTTTATTCATGCGTCGTGATATAGCTTGCGATAAAGTGATTCATCCGGTCTGTGCCGGATCATCCACAGCACATGTTTTTGTTGACGGATGCCAGGCTAGTCCAGTGATAGTTCTTGATAAAAACTCGCCGCCTTTGAGAAGGCTTGATCAAGCGTCAAATCGATCTCTGTATCTTTGACCAATTCAGAAAAAATACTTTGCCAACTAGCCGGCGGTGCTTCCAGTTTCTCTGGTAGTACATGAGTGGCGCGAATTCTGAAAACGCCTTCAAGAGCCTGTTTAATCTTCTTTTGACTTAGCCCATCATCAATCAGAAGCGCTAGGTCAAGCATGTCTTTCACCCGCGAATTTTCTTTTTCGCGTATCGTTGTGTAGGCGTGAATCTTTTCAGCAAATACTTCTTCTTTAGTCGGAACCATTAGAGTCAATGGCTCTAGGTCTGCAAAAGATAAAACGGTATCACCAATTATGGCTTCTTTTTCAAAGACCGTCTCATCTTGAATGACTGCATCTAGCTGAAAAGTAGACCAGACTTCTCCCGCTAAAAAGCATTTGACATTGCAGCGCAGTCCACCTTTGCCGAAGCCCGGAAGCGGCTTGGCTCCCTGCACTTCGAAGCTGAAATAATCAGACACTTCAGTTCTGGCCAATTGCTGAAACTCTTCAAGCAGCGCATCTTGTTGCGCTTTTAAATCGGAGTTTATAAAAGAAGCATCGTCTGTAGCTAAGTCAATATCCTTTGTCCGTCGCGCTTTTGGTAGTCTGCGTTGCAAAACATAACCGCCTTTGGCAGTCCATTTTGACCAATTGAGCCGGGCTAGAAACCGGTCTATTGCTACCCGGCGGTAGAGGTCCAGGTGCGGCTCACCGGTTTCCTTTGACAGCTTGCTAAGCCTCGTGGCTATCGCAACTTTGAATGCCTGAGCCGTTTTGTATTTGACTTTTACGGATTGCAAGTTACGCCTCCGGTACGTAGCCCTTGGATTCCTGAGCGATTGACTTAAGGGCAATTCGCTCTGCTTCAGTTAGAACTGGGTTATCCATGTCGCTCCGAGTAATTAATCCGCGTTTTCGTGCTTCTTGGAAGGCTTCAAACAGGTGGTGCAGTGGAACCGAATTTGCGGCAAGCAGATCAAGGATTGTCCTAAGTGCAGTGGTGACCTGCACATTTTTTACTTTAGTAATCTCGAAATGTCGAAGGTCTCCTGGATGAAGTCTCAAGGCCTTAGGAACGACGCGACGTTTGAAGTCCTTGGGCACGGTCATGTGGACGCGGTTACCGCTCCATGTCGATAGGTCATGGAGTTCCAGGGCTGTATCGTGCGAAAAGACGCCTTCTGGGGTGCCAGACCTATCGCTTGACCAGAGGAACCAGGTCATTAGGTCGAAAGGACCCGAGCAGGGATAATGGCGTAGCCGATAGATACCACGCCATTCGCGCAGCCAGTCTTCAGTTTTGACGTGATAGGTCTGCATCCTGGTTGAGTAGCCCACTGAAGCTGCCTGTTTTGCCGTGAAGAGACCATATTGCCCGTCGGCAATTTCGTAGAGCTGCTGAAATCGGTCTTTCTGTTGAGTCACTGCACACTTACTTCACTAAATGTAGCAATTGTACCAACAAAAGCTACATTTTGTGAAGCATTTGCTCCGACGGCGCAACAGAACGGGTTTTTCAAACGATGAATTCCTTTCAGTTCATAGCTCACTAGCCGTAAGCATGGTATTGCCATGTTCCCTTAGAAGCCTCAAGTCCAGTCGTTACAAGGGCAGAGTAGGCACTCACAGGAGCCGGTGCTATCGCGCTATATGTCGACTCATGCACACTAATGCAGAGGGTTAGCCCCCGATCCAACAAGGCGCAGATTGCCCACAAAAACTACTTACGAATCATCTGCACAAACACAGGCAAATGATCCGAGCCGATTGCCGGACCACTAGAGCGACTCACAAATCTTATATCGTCGCTAACCAAGACATGGTCAATGGGAACTAGCGGAGGTACCGCAACCTTCTCCAGCACTCGGCCACTGCGAGCAGGCCATGATGGCTGAGGGCCAAAACCTTGCTCCGAATCTTTCAGGCCCGATTTTAATAGCTCAGTGAAAGGCTTTGACCACGGCCCACAATTAAAATCGCCAACCAATACAGTCGGCCCAGTAAGCCCTTTAATCTCGCTGGCGATGAGGCTCAATTCTTGATTGCGCTCAATAAAACGTGCCTCTACCTGTGGTGTCGGTGGATGAACCAAAACTAGATTAAGCTTATAAGTGGGAAAGGCCAGCTGGGCGAAAA
>Ga0209816_1001621_pt1 | contig 16708 bp, 14 predicted proteins | sample CoawatmetaG01DNA_FD_187509 | JGI IMG/M metagenome (GOLD analysis project Ga0209816, IMG submission 187509) | Marine microbial communities from the West Antarctic Peninsula - Coastal water metaG017-DNA (SPAdes) (version 2) | ecosystem: Environmental > Aquatic > Marine > Coastal ... | reverse complement strand
GCAATAGACTTAGCAAAAAGTCTTAATCATGAATATGTAACCATCGAGCATTTAGCAGTTATTACTTTGGACGATGTTGCTGTAAGAGCAATGTGTTACGAAGTTAAAGCAGATGCCCTTGGCATACAAGAAGCAATAACAAGTTATCTTGAAAACGACTGTGATGATATGGTTGTTGATGATGAAATAGAATTAACACCTCGCAAAACACAAATGTTAGAGCGTGTATTTAATCGTGCATTAACACAGGCATTATTTCAAGGAAAACAAGCAATAAATCAACTTGATTTACTACAAAGTATATTAAGTGAAGAACAAAGCGCAGCCACCTTATTCAGTTTAGAGTTTGGATTAAGCAAATATACGATTGGCGACTGGTTGCATGAAGTCCAAGCATTGTCTGAACATAATGAAGAAAAAGATAAATCTGAAGAAGCATATTGGCGAGAAATGGGCATGGATTCAGCATATCAAGATTATTATAAAAATCATGGAGACCAAAACCAATATTATACTCCTGAACAAGTTGAACAATTAAAAAAGGCAGCTCAAAAGCAAAGTAAAGTTTCAAATCAGACTAAAAGATCTCGACAAGCAATTGAAGTTTTAGCACAATTTACTGTTGACATGAATGTTGCTTCGCAAGATTATGATGATGTTGTTGGGCGTAGAGAAGAGTTACGCGACTTAGTTCAAACACTTGCAAGAAAAAAGAAATCTAATGCCATACTAGTTGGCAACAGTGGTGTTGGTAAAACGGCTATTGTTGAAGGATTAGCAAAATTAATTGTTGAAGGTAATGTTCCAGATACAATGAAAAACAAAGTAGTATTAGCACTTGATATGGCCAAGTTAGTTGCAGGTACAAAGTATAGAGGTGATTTTGAAGAGCGCATGAAGTTGGTGATTGAAGCACTGAATATAACTAAAGATGTTGTGTTGTTCATTGATGAAATACATATGGTAGTTGGAGCAGGTAATACTGGTTCAAGCGGCGCCATGGATGCAGGTAATATGTTAAAGCCAGCATTAACAAACGGAAACCTTAAAGTAATTGGCGCGACCACTGATGAAGAATATCGTAAATTATTTGAAAGAGAGGCTGCATTGGCAAGACGTTTTACAAAAATTATGATTGAAGAGCCAACTGTTGAAGAAGCAAAAACAATTCTTCGTAATTCAATTGTCAGTTATGAACTGCATTATGGTTTTGAAATTGAGGAAGCTGCATGTAATATATCAGTTGAGTTAAGTGATCAATATATATTTAATAAAAAGTTACCTGATAAGGCATTTGATATAATTGATCGTACATGTGCATATAATAAAATTCTACCGCAAGAAGAACAAAAAGAAATAATTACAGTTGAAATGATTCGTGAAGAGATTGCTAGATATACTGGCATTCCAGCAGAACATTTAGGAACAGAAATGGAACCAAATACTGTTAAAAAGAGTCAAGATGTAGAGCAGTACTTACGCAATACAGTATATGGGCAAGATGAAGCAATACAAAAAGTTTCAGATTCAATCACAGTCAGTATGGCAGGACTTAAAGATCCGCAAAAGCCTATCGCAAGTTATTTGTTTACAGGGCCAACTGGCGTGGGTAAGACAGAACTTGCTAAACGTTTATCACAAGGCATGAGCATGAAACTTGTACGTTATGATATGGCAGAGTACCAAGAGGCACATACAGTTAGTAAGTTTATTGGTAGTCCTCCAGGTTATGTTGGACACGGTGATGGTAAAGCAGGTGATGGATTATTAATATCTGATCTTGAAGATCATCCTAATTGTGTATTATTGTTAGATGAAGTTGAAAAAGCACACCCAGATATAATGAGTGTATTGCTTTCATTAATGGATGACGGAGTTATAACTTCAAGTACTGGTAAAAAAGTAAGTGGAAAAAATATTATTATAATTATGACAAGTAACTTAGGCGCACGACAGACTCAAGCAATTGGATTTGGCGAAGAGAAGTTTAATACAAGTGCAGTTACTGAAGCAGTTAAAAACTTTTTTGCTCCAGAATTTCGTAATAGGTTAGATGGTATAATAACTTTTAATAGTCTTGTACCTGAAAATATAGAACGCATTGTTATTAAATTCTTACATGAAATTGATTTAACTCTTGCATCAAGGCATATAAATATAACTTGGTTGTCAGCCATTAAGAATTATCTAGCAAAAGAAGGATTCCATCCAACTATGGGTGCAAGGCCATTGGCAAGATTAATTAATGAAAAAGTTAAATTGCCACTTGCTAAATTTATAATGGATAATAATACACCTGAAGGGGTTAAGTTAACTATTGGTTATGATAATGCCTCTGAACAAACGGTTATTAATATAAAACCACCTAGAAAACCACGTCTAGCAGAGCCAAAAGACGAGACACCAGACGAATAGGCATGAAGGATTTCCAGTCTAATCCAGCGTGGAAACCAAGTTTAAAAATATATTACGGCAAGTATTCAAGTTGCATTAAGTTTGGTCCTTTTGATAGCAAGGCAGCGTCAACATGGGGATTACTTGGTATTGAAGATTACTTACACCATCGTAAAGATTCTATAGATTTTAGAATAGGAAGAACTCGTAGTAGAAATTACAAAACTCACATGATGCGTGACATTGTTAAAAGATATGATTTAGATAATGATTATTCTCAATATGATTCGTATGAAGAAGCAATAACTAAATTTTATTGTTTTCTTTATACAAATGATGAAGGTTTATTAGACTATGCATCGAACTCTTTAGAAGTTATAGAATTTAGAACCCCAATTAATGAGCAACATACAGATGTACTTGAGAATTTAAATGTACATGAAGAATTTAGAGAAACTAAATTTTTTGATAAGTTTACATATCGTATAGATTCCTGGCCAACCTTAGGAATACGTGGTACACGTAAACGTGCCTTAAGTGATAATGATAAACGCAAGGCCTATGAATGGGTTATGGAATGTTTTGCAGGCGACGACCATCATTTACGACAAAGATCAAGTTGGATGCGACATCCATTTAATTATCAGCAGTATCACTCACGAAAAAATACTATTGGCATCGGACAAGTTCAGCATACGTCAGCACCAACATTAATACCGTTTATTTACACAAATGATGAATCTAAACTATTTTTATTTAAAATGGCATACGCAGGCTCATACAGTATTATTGTTACAAAAATTATCACACCAAATAGTTTAGACATAATAGTTTAAAATTCTTGAAGAGCATAAATAGTATAAGAAGAGGTAGTAATACTCACTCTTCAAATATTTAAGGACAATAAAAAATGGCAAATGCAAACATAATTTTAACTAATCGAATAGAAATGACATATACTGGTGACAAAGCTCGTGGTGATGGATTTTATGGATTTGCTGATGGCTTGCACACTATAAGTTTTCATGTAAATAATTTTACAGGCAGAATACATTTAGATGCAACATTAGTTGAAAATCCTACAGAAAGCGATTGGTTTCCAATATCATTAGAAATTAACACGCCTTATATCCAGTTTGATGCTTCATCAGTTACAAAAGGTGTTTCATTCGTTGGCAATTTTGTTTATGTTAGAGCCCGTGTTGACAGAGCGTATCAGGCAAATCAAGTATACACAACAGCTGCACACGGTACACTAGATAAAGCAGTCCTGTTAATTTAGGAGAATAAAACTTGGCAATTAGAGCATATAGCGGCGGAAACTCACGTGATGGCGTAATTGATACGTCATATGAATTTGTAGACGGTGATCTGCTTATATTTGATGTTGACAAAAATTTATTTATAAAAGGCTCAAATCTTAATACACTGGCGTCCACGGCATATGTTACATCTGCAATTGCAGTGGCTGTTGGTGGTAACCCAGTAGATTTAAGCCTATATAGTACAACCGCTGAAGTGGCAGCCACAATTGCGTCGTTGAATTCGACACAAACAGTACCTTGGTCAAGAATAACATCACAGCCAACAATTGTTTCACAGGCAGCAATTACATCTGAGATTGCAACAGCACTTGCAGCCAGTCCTCACTTTAGTGGTAGTTGGAATGATTTGGTTGATAAGCCAATATATTTTGACGGCAACTACAATAACCTAACAAACCAACCTACGATACCAAGTATTGCAGGATTGGCATCAACCACTTATGTTGACACAAAAATTGCAACAGAACTTACCAGTTATGATACATCAACACAAGTAGATGCAAAAATTACAGCAGCACTTGTTGGTGGCGGAGTTAATTTATCAAATTATATTACAACTACACAATTAGCAACTGCACTAACGGCCTACACAACTACTGCCAATATTGCAGCAGCCGGATATGCAGTTCTTAATAATTTGGCCACAGTAGCAACAACAGGTTCATATAATGATTTAACAAACTTACCAACTCCAGTTAATCATGCAAATTTTGTAACTACAGCAGCAATGACAACAGCATTGACGGCATATCAACCAATACACGATCATTCAATATATCAATTGTCAGCAAGTGCCTTTAGTGGCGCATATGCAGATTTAACTGGCTTGCCAACATTATTTACTGGCAGTTGGAATGACTTAGTTGATAGACCAACTATATTTGATGGAAATTATAATAACCTAACAAACCAACCATCCTTATATACAGATGCTAAGGTAGATATACATCTTAATAAAAGTGCAGCATCATCTGGACAAGTATTAAGTTGGAACGGTACAGATTATGCATGGGTTAACAATGCAGGTGGAGGCGGCGGATCTACTACGTTAGGTGGACTAACAGATGTAAGCAGTACAGCACCATCAACAGGTTATGTTTTAAAATGGGATGGAACAGAATGGGCGCCGGCTATAGATGCAACAACAGGTGTCGGTGGCAGTAACTATGCAACACAGGCCTACGTAAATCAAAGTATAGTGGCAATAGGAGCTCACTGGTCCGGTGATTATAACAATTTAACTAATTTACCTTCATTGTTTAGTGGATCGTGGACAGATTTAAATAACAGACCAACAACAATAGCAGGATACGGAATTACAGATTCGCCCAATAACATTTTAGATTTAAATATAACTGATGGTACAAGTGGGCAGGTTTTAACAACAGATGGCAATGGCACCTTTACTTTTACTAGTGCTGGTGCGTTTAATGGTGATTATAACTCATTAACTAATTTACCAACGCTATTCTCAGGTAATTATAACGATTTAGCAAACAAACCATATATACCAAGTATAGCAGGTCTGGCATCAACAAACTATGTTGACACTAAACATGCTGAAGCAACTATAACCGGCGATAAGACATTTACTGGCGAAGTTATATTTGAAGATTTTATTCAGCAAAAAGTAAGTACGGCAGCCAGTACTGCACAAAAGCGTGATTACGTAATGGCAATACAAACAACAAATGCTGTTGAAACTGAAGCACTACTTCCAGGCTCAGCACGTATTGGTGTTGTGGCAGGTACCACAGGTATGTTTACAGTAACATTTGTAGCAACGAGTACCACAGATCAAGCAAGTTTTACAATTAAAGGCATAGTTAATAGACACGCATCAACAATTGCATTACTTGGTACGGCTATTAAAGAATCAATTATAGATGCAACAGGCGGATGGACTGGATCTGTTACAGCAGACACAGTTAACAATGCACTTAAAGTTACAGTCACAGGCGAAGCCGCTATAACAGTTGACTGGACTATATTTACCGAAATATCTGAAGTAATTACTTAAAATAGTATAAATACTATATAATTGAAAGGAACCTATAATTATGAATGAAGATTACTTGGCGGAGCCAAATAAAAAAGATATTAATAGTGATGGTAAAATGAGTACATGGGAAAAATTCCCTTATTGGTTTGACAGACTTAGAATATTTCCAAGAATATTTATTTCTATATACATTTATATGTTTTATGAAGTAGTCCAATGGTTTATGTTATTGCAAGACCCAAACATGGCACAAGCAGGACTAGTTAGTGTTATAACAGGTGCTGGTGCAGCATGGTTTGGACTTTACGTAAATAGTGGAACAAAAGACTAATGTATCAACATCATATACAACTTAGAACAAATACAGAACTTTCTAAAGATCAAGCAGTTACTTGGTATGGCATTGTTGAAGAGTTCGGCCCACAAGATATAATTTACAATTATCCACAAGGTGAAGAGTTTGTTGGGTTAGAATATGGTATCTGTGATTCATGCGATATGATGCATGTGTATACGGTGCCGTTACTTCGTGATATGACACAAGAAGAGGCACAATTTATTGTAGCCATTTTAGATCATAAATTTGATATTGATTTTAATATTGAATTGTCAAGTCAATTTGATGCAGCAGGTATGGGCAACTTTACAAATAGTATTGATGAACTTGAGATAGATGATGAAGTTAAAACAGAAGCATTAAAAGAAATGAGTAAATGGAGCCACAATCGTTGGCTCGATACACAACTGTCTGAAGGTTGGAGATATGGGTCTTATTTTAATAGTAAAGAAAAAACCCATCCAGCATTAAGGGATTGGGATAATTTACCTGAAAGTCATAGGCGTTCACCGTCATATACAGATCAAGACATATTAGAATGGCTTCATAAAAACAGAGCATTATAATGAACGACATATACAGATTAAAAAAATTAGCCGGCTTACTTGATAAGAATGATAATGAAGTCAGTGAAGATGATGGCTCTAATATCAGTGTTATTGGTAGTAAAAAAGGTGAGTATATGCGTAAGCATAATGTACAGCCTGGATCAAATGAATGGTTTAAACTTTGGTTTGCACAACCAAAACTAACTGGCGAAGATCCAATGCCCAAAGGTAAAAAGAAATGAGATTTCATGATATAATAAATGAAAAGTCAGAAGGCAAACCAATTGTTTATATTGATATGGATGGCGTATTAGCAAACTTTTTTGAAGAATGGGCAAAAATGGCAGGCATTAAATCAGGAAATTATAAAGATATTCCACCAGCAGATATTGACCCAACATTAGATAAAATGATAGGCACAAACTTCTTTGCTCAATTACCAAAATTCCCGTCAGCAGATAAACTAATACAAATGGTTATAAATTTATTTGGTTCATATAAAATATTAAGTTCACCTTTAAGAAATGATCACGAGAATAGCAAAAAGCATAAGATAGATTGGATTGGAAGAAAACTAAAGATCAAACCAAGTGAAACTATTATATCCAGCAATAAAGGTGCATTTGCTACACAACCAGACGGCACACCAAACATATTAATTGATGACTTAGGTAAAAATATACAGAACTGGATGAATAATGGTGGACTTGGAATCAAGTATCAAGCAGACGAAGACCCATTATCAAAGGTACACCAATGGTTAGAACAGTTTAAAAAAGGTGAAGCAACACAAGAAGATATTAACGAAGCAGACGATTTTAGACGAGGAAAGTTAAGATGAGAATTGACGAATTAGATCGCAAAATAACACAGGCTGATATAGATAGTTTAGAAACATTTGCGGATAAGTTATTTGCAAAAGTTGGTATTGATGTTGAATTCACTCATCACTTCCTGCAACGTGTTAATGACGAACGCAATGTTAAACCTATCACAGTAAGCGAATTAGTTCGTTTATTTAAACAAGAATTTAAAAAATGGGGCAAGCCAATCGCAAATTTAGGCCCTGATGCTGAAGCAGTAATGATAGACTTAGCAACTAATATTAATATGCCATTTGCATTAGATTGGAATGAAGAGACAAAAGAACTTATGCTAGTTGCTAAAACAATTATGCGTAAGAAAGATTTTAAAACATCTAATAAAGAATTTCCAATAGAGGCTCATGACCCTGCGTTTGGTGACGTTCCTGATGTTGCTTTTACAAACGTGAATGACACGGAGGAAGTAAAGACGTACTTAAACAATATGCCACATATACCTAGGGTGAAAATCGAGAAATTCCGACAGAGAGTAGAAGAACCATATTTTCAGCAGTTTCTGAAAAAATATATGACGGATCATCCATCAGGCCCCTTTGACCTTGACTATAAACCAGATGACTCAAATCCTGTAACTACAAATGCACCAGTTAAAGGACATCACAATGAAGAATTAAATGAAGTATGGCCTGTATGGGTATGGCCAACAATTGTCGGAACAGGCAAGATGGCTACAAAATTTGGTAAAAAGGCATGGGAGTATGGAAAAGATTTAGTCAGAACAGTACGTCAAATACCAGGGGCAGATGCGGCAGATATGATTAGTCAGACATCAGGGGCAGCAATTGGCGCCGCCTATGCAGTTGACAAATATCTAAGTAGTTTAAATGACAAAGAAGTTGACGTAATAGATCACGATCACGATCACAACACTAATTGGAAGTATAGAGAACCTGTAGAAAACACTAAAGAAGAAACATTAAAAGAGATTGACGATATAGAACCTATAGCAGATATTAGCGATATAGACAAAGCAAAATTGAAGTCTTATATGAATCAGAGAAATAAGGAACTTAAAAAGACACCTATAAACCTTGACCATTCAAAAGATACCGCTACTTGGGTTGGCAAAAATTCTGACGTATGGAATGACGCTTCATCCATTGCGGCACAAAAACTGGAAAAGGATGGTTACAGTCGAGAGCAGATATGGAAAAAAACACAAAATATAAGAGGAACAGATGGGCAATGGCGACAAGAAGTATCAGATGAAAATGCTACATTAGACCCTTCTTTTACTGCTCAGACATTTGGCGATTCAGATAAATTCAAATTAACAGATGTTCTTAAACACGACGAATTATATAAAGCATATCCAGGTGTACATGCTAATATGGAAGTAGTGTATTGGGATAATTCAGCAGCAGATGATATAGGCACTAGTGCTTACGTAAAAGGCAATACAATTTGGGTAGGAAAGTTTGCTAAAGATCCTAAGGGCGGCGCAAATATTACTCGATCATCTAATGAACTTATTAAAAGTTTAAGTCATGAATGGCAGCATCCTATAGAAGACGAAGAAGGCTGGGCTGATGGAGGCTCTTCAGGTTCAGATCAAAGTGCAGAAATAACAGCAAATTTAAAAGCCAATGGTATTAAAGATGCCAATGGAGGAGACTTTTCCACTTTTGATACTTATTATTCATATGGTGGTGAAGGAGATGCTCGTGAAACTAAAAGAAGAATAAGGCAGACAGATCAACAACGCATAGATGATCTGCCAAAGTTCAATTACGCGAGTGAAATAACTACGATTCCAGGAGATCAATTACCTCCAGGCATTACTGATGCAAATGCAGTAGTAACAAACACAACAGATTATGGTGATTATATTACATTTAAAAATCCAAATTATGATGACAAGTGGCATGAAGATCCAGAGTGGCAAGATCCTGTTACCATTCCACCGAGAGCATCTGCAACTAATACTAGTACTAGTACTAATGTAGTAGATGATCCTGATTGGTATAACAGTCTGCCTGCTCAGTCTAAGGACTTTTTGACTTCTAGAGGGTATACACCGCCTACTGATAAACTTCCTGTAACTTATCCAGCCAATAGTAAAGGCGGCAAAATTGATACCTGGAGCCCAGACAGTACTTTTGATAAAACAGCATTTGAAGGAATCGCCAAATCAGCAGAAAACACCTTAATGTATTTAATTGAGGGCGGAGCAATGCCCGGAGTTGGCGCTATTCATATTGATGAAATAAATCCAACATTGATTCCACTAGAGAAAGAATTAGGAATTGATTTGAGAAATAATGCATTGGGTAGTGTTGGCAAAAAGCAATTTAGTGGCGATATTGATGTAGCACTACAGGTTAATACTGAAGATTTACCAGATTTTGTTAAAAAACTTGAAAACAGCAAATTAATTTATGATATCAAAAGATCAAGTGTAATTATGACAAGAGTAAAAATACAAAATTATGACACCAACAGAGAAACAGATTTACCTCGTACAGGATTTGTACAACTAGACTTTATGCCAGGTGATCCAGGTTGGTTAAAAACATATTACCATACACCGCATGAAAATGATAGCAAGTACAAAGGTGTATTTAGAAATATAATGATGGCCGCAATTGCAGCCAATCATAATCCAATAGTAGACCCTAACACAATTGAAGATGGCAGACCAGTAAGTCTCGACCGTTTTATGTGGAGTCCAAGAGATGGATTAATTCGTGTTAGACGAACACCGGTTCCTAAGAAAACTGGTGAAGGATACACTAAAAAGAATAGTAATAAACTAATTGAAGGTCCGTGGAAACAACCAAATGAAATTGCACAAACATTAGGACTTGATAGTGCAAATGATTTAGATAGTTTTGAATCATTATATAATGCAGTTAAAAAGAATTTATCAACTGCAGAGCAAGAAAAAATATTTACAGATTTTGCAGGAAATAGTTTGTATAATCAATAAATATATATAAATTAGAGAGCAATTAAATGAGAATTAACGAAATTGATACAGAAAACAAAGAATTTGACTTAGTAAATGAGTTGGGAATAATTGTTCCTGGAGTCAATACAACAGTCGATGTACAACCTGGAGAAACAGAGAGGCAGGCAGCCAAATTTGGTAGCAAAATTACTAAAGATGGCCCACCGTTGCTCCATAAAAAAGCAAAACGTAGTAGTCATATTTTATTTAATCTTGGGTTAGTGGAAAGCACAAGTGATGAAATAGCGGAATACATACGTTTGTTAAAGGCACATGACTGGTTTTATTCTTATTCAGATGATCACCGTGTATATGTCCGTGGTGAACAGCAATATGATAAACTTCGTGAATTAATGTCAAAATTAGATCCTGATGGCAAAATATGGAAGCAACACTCACCAGATCATGTTGATGAATCGTCTCAAGGAAGATTCATCGACTTACTCCCTAAAAAAATAAAACATGCTTTATATAGATTAGCACATAAAGACAAATATAAAGCGGCACTACAAATGTATCGTGAATTTAAGAAAGATCCTGATATGAAAAAGAGAGGATTGACTGATAATAAGATGCGTGAAATAGCCGCTGATTTTGTACATTTAAATCATAAAGAATTTGATAGAATATTAGATAGAAAAACAAGATACACATAAGGTAGATGAAGATTGAATTAAAGCGTCTGCATATTAAAGATTTATATAAGTTACAAGTAATAGTAAAAGAGACTATTGCCAAAGATGCAAGGTTAGAATGGCCGTTTAATAGAGAAGTAGCAACCAAGTTTATTGATGAATTTAATACTTGGGGAATATGGATAAATGGTGGATCATTAGTAGGTGCAATTGAAATTAAACCTGATTGCGAAGTTGCTTACTTAATAGCCTCACAATGGCAAGGACAAGGAATTGCCACATTATCAGTAAAAATGATAAAGGAAGAATTTGCTGATCACCAGTTATTTGCTTTGGTGCATCCAAGTAATATTGCAAGTATCAGAGTAGCCGAAAAGGCAAATATGGCTATAAAGTTTTTACAATAGAGAATATGCCGAACGAAAACGGTAAAATTAACTAAATACTAATATGAAAATACGTGATATCGTTACAGAAGATGCAGAAGCAGGCACAACAATGGCAGGAAACATTGCCAGTGTGACTTTTCCGTTATTTGGCGATAAAAAAATGATACGCAGGGCAGTTGACCCTAAGAATCATTTAGGAAAAAAGAAAAAGAAAAAGGCATCAAAATGAGACTAAACCAATTAAACGAAGGACCTTGCGATGTAGCAAAACCAGAAGAGATTAAGAAAATGTCTGGTGCTGAATACGACAAGTATGCCAAATGGAAAAAAGATTGTGAGGCAGAGGAACGAACTACCCCATTATCAACAAAGCGACTTACAGATGATGTAAGAGAAGAAGAACTAGCAGACCGTACATACACATGTGTTCACGCTAAGAAGGGTAAAGTTGTTGTTAAAGCAAAAACTTCATACGCAGCGGTTATTAGAGCAGCAGCTCACTGGGGATTTGCAAATACTAATGGTATAGACGCTCATTTACATACAGCTGAATCTAAGCCTTTTGCAGAAGAAATTTATGGCATGAATAAGGAAGATCCAAATAACCCAGAAGTATTAATTCAAGGGTTTGGTAGACTAAATCTTAATCAAATTGAAGATAGTGTTATAGGTAAATTTAAAGATCTCGCAAAGAGATCAGAGCGCCGCAATCCAATGGAATGGGATCAAATTGGTAGGTTATTAGAAACTAGTACATTAAAACCAATGGTTGATGCTATTAACGATACGTATGCCGAATTAGAAAAAATTAGAAAAGCAGGCGGTCCAAAAAGTCGCGGAATTAAGCCAGGTTATAGTAACCCTTTAAGAGATTAAATTATGAACATTAATAACATAACAAAAACAGAAACGCATATCAAAGAGACTAGCAAACGTCTAGAAGGTAAGATACAAGATATAGCAAAACTAAAAACAAAACAACACACGTTACCACAAGTAGATACAGAAAAATATCAAAAACGTGATGGACTTGAAGGCCCTATACAAACAAAAAGTGGTAAAACAGTTTACTACGATCCAAAAAAAGGCAAATATTACGATCCAGACACAGACATTTATTTGTCACATGATGAGTGGAAGCAATTAAGCGAAGACCAAGGACAAGCAGATAGATATCACAATGAAACGTTGGGTTTACTAATTAAAAAACTAAAGTCAATAATTGATGGAGCATCCACATCCCCAGTAGCACCGCACCAAGCAATTGCACCGTCACACTTTAAAGCAACACTTGATTTTGTTATAGATGAACTTGAGAGTTTGAAGTTACTATTTCCAAATAAAGCATACAAATCAGAAACAGTAAATGAAGAACACGAGATAGGCCTACTTAAAGCAGTTGCCCAGCAAATGGAAGCAGATGCCCATGCTGGTGACTATACTGCTATAGAAGAATTGTTACAAGATGTTTCAGAAGAAGAATTAAAAGGCTTTCTTTCTGACCACAGAAGTCCTAATGAATGGCCGGAAGAAGCAGTTAATGAAGATAGAGAAGATTGTACTGCTTGTAACGGAACAGGTTGGGAAAGAGTTTCCAGTGATGAAGATGAAAGAGCGTGTGACGATTGTAGTGGTACTGGCAAGGTTGACGAAGCATTAATAAGCGAAGAAGAAGTTACAGTAGACAACGAAGGTAACATAGCAGGATACTTGGACACAATTGACGAGTATGTGGCTATGCTATTTAAAGGTAAAGAATTACCTCTTGCTCACAAAAATGAAGTAGCATATAGAATTCAAGCCGCAGTAGATGATATTAGAACCAGAGAACTTGGATTAAAGCCAAGTAACGTTAGGTCTCAATATAATGAGGACGATGATGATGGTGCGACTACTCAAGATTTGCAAGATATTATTGCACATCGTATCGGCACTAACCAGAAATTACTATTACGTTTAATAGATAATCCAGAAGGTATTGAAGGGCTAAATGACGCAATTGAAGATGTAGCCAGTTGGTTTAGTGGAACAACAGAAGTTGGATCAAGTGATGTGTCCGAAATGGTTAAAGCAGTGATGAAAAATTTAGGACATATTAACGATCCGTTTAATGCACACATGAATGGTGATGACCAAATATCAGATAGCACACTACAAAAAAGTGGAAAAAATATAGTAAAAGAACTTCGCATGAGAGCAGAGAGTTCTCGAAAAAATTAATTAGGAAAAGATTATGAGATTACGCAATTTAGAAGAAGGCCTTAACGAAACTAAGGTATGTAAGGTCTGTGGAGATAAAATGCACAACCCAACTACAGATTGTGATCATGATTGCCACGATGAACACGGCGATCATTGGATAACTGAAGGGCAATATGACTGGTATGCTCGTGATTATGTAAAGTCAATGGCACCAGAAAGAATGGCAGGGTTAGACCCGATTGCCAAAAATGCATTTTTACTTGACTTAGAAAAAACTTATCCAGGTATTAAAAAAGAATTAGGCGAAGGAACTTGGGCATGGCCAGATCAAGCATGGCAAGTAAAAGAATTAGATAAATTATTAAAATCACCAATACAGGCAAACAAGGCTGCTGATGTACTTTATAATATTATTGGTGATGACGAATTATATGACGAGATAGATGCAGCAATTAAACGTGACCCTCAATCAGACGTAAGACCCGTTGTTATACGCAGATTAAAAAGTATGGGGTTAATAGAGTCAAATGAAGAATTAACAGAATGGAGTTGGAAGAAGTTTAAGAACTGGTTTAAGGGCGGTAGACCAGATATTATTGGATCAAAACTAGATACGAAATATGATGTACATACAGTTGATTTGCCAGTAGGTAATCTACAACAATGGCTCAAAGAAGATCCAGAAGCAGAAGCAAAAGTAGATACATTAACACAAATGCAAGATGCATATAAGTATAATGAAGACAGAAATGCACATTCAGAAAACATACTTATGTTAGCACACGCATTTGGCGATAGAGGAGAAATAAAAGCAGTAGAAGGTCTTATGAAGACTATTAAACAGCAAGGATATACAACTCCAGAACAATCAGAAATGATGTATAATGCAATACATAAAAAATATTTTAAAGAATTATTTCCAGTTAATGAAGTTTGGCCAGCATTGGCAGTTGCAGGTGCGGCAGGTTACGGACTTTACAGGGCAGGAAAGTGGGCTGCAAATAAATTTAAACAAGTTGCTAAACCACATAAAGATGCCGCGGATCGTATAAAACAATATGATAAAGAACTCGGCGAAGCAGATTCTATTAGTAGGGCAAACGCAGGCGGTAAGCCACATTATAAGACTGATCACTACACAGATCCAGATGGTGAAGAATATGAATGTATGGCTTGTAACTATATTGGACCTGATTGGGTTGAAGATGATAACATTAAAGATATAGAAGATCCAGAAGCAAATGCAATGTTATGTCCTAAATGTCATTCAGAACATTATTATACTTATGTAGCAGAATCATATAGTGACGATTTTGAATATTCAGACAATTGGGTAGAAGGACCAGAATTTTCAGATCAACAAATTAAAATGGCATTTGGTGTTTTAAACGATCCAAGGTATAGAGATGGCAATTATGATGGCGCAGTAGCAGTTATTGAAAAGATTGCAAAAGGGTTATCGGATCATCCAAGTGTAGCAAACGCATTGAAGAAAGCAAATGAATCAATTGAGGATATTAAAGAGTTGACGGGCACTAGAAATACGCATCCATACACTCGAGGCACACTTGGTAGACAAGGCTCACTTGGTAGAAAATTTGGTAAAGATAAGATTAGAGCACCACGCCCAGTAAGTAACTATAACCTTAACAGTTTTGGCAATCCAAGAGAAGATGTAACCGAGGCACCATTAGGTGGAGCCACGCCAGTTGGTAAGAGTTCTGGTTATGCCGCACCAACTACTCACAGTATTGCAAACAGGCGAAATCTTGATACTGTAGAAAAACGAGATGGCAGTCAAGTACAGGCGTATAGAGATTACACTGATAGTTATCAACATGATGGTGCACATACTGACCAGGGAAGAACTACGATGTCAAATGTAGAGATACAAAAATGGGATAAAGATGGAAACCGCGATGGAGTTGATTCGTGGAACAGATTTATAATGCCAGGCGGTGCCGGTGTTGCAACAGGCCCAGATGGTGTAGAAAAAAACATACAAATGAAAGGCCCGCAATCTTGGGCATATGATAGACCAAAGGTAGATAATAATATTATGCCAAAGTATCAAAAAGACCTTCCAAAAATTGGCGAGCCTTTGCAAATGAAAAAAATTGGAGAGGAAGAATTAAATGAGATAGACCCAAGTAGGTCACCATGGACCATTTCAGGAAAACATCCTGGAGCAATGAATGATGAAGAATTACAAATTGAAATTGAAGCAATTGAGCAACAAGTTGAAATGACCGGTAGTTCACCAACAGATCTTATGAGACTTGATGCTTTATATAATTATTTGTCTGATGAAGCAATTCAAGAACTTGAAGCTCGTATAACAGATGAAGATATAACAAAAGAAGATTTAATTCAAGCATTAGACGATGTAATATATGCATTGCCTGTAACTGAAAGTACAAATGAATTTGTTTATGATTTAACTCGACTAAGAAGAGCAATTAAAGAAGAAAGAATAGATGAACTTATCCCATTAGTAGGATTATTAGGCCCAGCTGCCATGGCAGCAGCCAGATTTGGAGCAAAAAAGGCAGTACAAATTTTAAGTAAAACAAAGACAGGCCAAAAAGTAGGCAAAAAGACCGCTGAATGGTGGAAGAAGTTTTGGAATAATAAGTCAAAGGCAAAGAAAATAGCAACGGTAGGCTCTGTTGCATCGCAGTTCACACCTGGAATTGGTAACTTCAAAAAACCAAAATTTGGGAAGGGTTCTAAGAAATGGGACGCCACTGCAGCAGCATATAAGGCAGGATTATCTACTAAAGACATTAAAGCAGTACAAAAAGGCTTTGGTTAAATAATGCTTGACATAAGCACATATTATGTGTATTATAAATATAGGGGATAATTATTATGGCAAACGGAATAGATATATCGCAACATGGTAAAGTAAATTTAGATATGAAGACGTTAGTCGGTATTGTCATGATGATAATGGCTATTGCAACTGTTTACTTTTCTTTACAAGGCAAAATAGCACAACTAGAATTAGATGTAGTAAGAATGCAAGACACATTAGTAGTG
>Ga0209816_1001619_pt1 | contig 16727 bp, 16 predicted proteins | sample CoawatmetaG01DNA_FD_187509 | JGI IMG/M metagenome (GOLD analysis project Ga0209816, IMG submission 187509) | Marine microbial communities from the West Antarctic Peninsula - Coastal water metaG017-DNA (SPAdes) (version 2) | ecosystem: Environmental > Aquatic > Marine > Coastal ... | reverse complement strand
ATTCCGTATTTAACTGATATATTCGATACTGATTTGTACACTAGTTTGTACACTAGCCTGACCTCCTATAGAAATTTATAGAATACTATCAGTATCTTACGGAGAACTCTTGGTGCGGTCGGGGGGACTCGAACCCCCACAGGTGTTACCCCACAGCGACCTCAACGCTGCGCGTCTACCAATTCCGCCACGACCGCTTTTCATGGCTCACATATCGCCGTTTACAATAGCTAAAACAACTTGTGAAGAGCCAAGTTTAGGTAACACCAATGAATTGAGACTATTAAAAAAGCACTATTAATTTAGATAGAATTATTACAGAGTAGTTTTAATTATATTCTTTAAAAGTGCTAAAAATGATCTCTCCTATTAATCCATTTATTTATAATACATTTTCGCCACCAGTTATGGAGGCTCGCAATTGGTTAAACAACACAAAATTACCTAACGAATTTGAACTTATGAATTTAAGCCAAGCAGCACCGATTGATCTGCCGCCATTGGAAATCCGGCAAGCGATTGCAAATGCAGCACTTAATGAACCACAAGCACATCTTTACGGCCCAGTTTTGGGAAATGACGATTTAAGGTTAGAATTAAGTCAGAACTGGCAGAAAACATATGGTGGAAATTTAAAAGCAAACAATATTGGCATTACATCGGGATGCAATCAAGCTTTTTGCGCAACAATTGCTACAATTGCTAGTCCTCATGACAATGTGATAATTCCTAGTCCATGGTATTTTAATCACAAAATGTGGTTAGACATGGCAGCAATCAAAACTAGTGTACTTCCCGTGGATAAAGATATGCTGCCATCTATTGATGACGCCGAGAAACTCATAAACAATAAAACGAAAGCAATTTTATTGGTCACACCCAATAATCCAACTGGAGTAGAATATCCCAAAGAATTAATTTTAGGTTTTTACAAAATTGCTGAGAAGCACGGAATTTCATTAATTATTGATGAAACTTACAAAGATTTTCATTCAAAAGATGGTGCGCCACACAGCCTATTTACAGAGCCTAATTGGGAAAATACCTTAATTAGCCTTTATTCGTTTTCTAAGGCTTATAGATTAACAGGTCATAGGGTTGGTGCAATAATAGCTGGTTCAGAAAGATTAAACCAAATTGAGAAATTCCTAGATACAGTCACCATCTGTCCCAATCAACTTGGTCAAATTGGCGCTCTTTATGGACTTCAAAATTCATCTAATTGGTTGGCGAGAGAACGATTGGAAATATTAAATCGAAAAAATGCCATGGAGGTAGGCTTTAAGGACTTAACACACTGGAAATTAAAAGGTTGTGGAGCATACTTTGCTTATGCTGAATATCCTTTTGATGTGCCTTCAGATACTCTTTGTAAACAGTTATTGTCATCCAAGGCCATACTTACCTTACCTGAAATGATGTTTACACCTAAACAGACAGACAATTCAGATAATTTTGAGAAAAGACATATTAGAATAGCTTTTGCAAATATCAACGTTGTCGAAATTAATGAAATGTTTGAAAGATTGAAAGACTTTAGTATTAGTTAAACTTAAAGTCCTTGAATATACAATTGCCAGGCTTTAAAAGCAAAAAATCAAAACAAATTGAAAGTTGGAAATATGGCCAAAGCCCTTAAATCAAAATCAACTAATATCCTTGTCTGGATATTAATGGGACTTCTTATAGTAGGCCTAGCTGGCTTTGGTGCTGGATCGTTTGGTGGCTCTTTTTCTTCTGTTGGATCAGTAGGTAATGAAAAAGTATCGCTCAAGACCTATATTCGAGCACTTAATAATCAGATGAACAAAATATCCCAACAAACTGGACAACAATTTTCGTTAGACCAAGCTAGGGTACTTGGAGTTGATAGACAGGTATTAGAGCAAGTATTAGCAATTGCGGCACTTAATGGACAAATTAAGAAGGCTGGAATTTCTGTTGGAGATAAAGCAGTAAAGACTCAATTAATGAATATTCAAGCATTTAAAGGTTTAGACGGAAATTTTGATGAAAAAGCTTATGAATTTGCACTAAAACAAGCAGATCTGTCCGCCACTGAATATGATGGTCTATTAAGAAATGAAAATGCAAGACTGCTGCTTCAAAATGCTGTTTCTAGAGGAATGAAATCTAATGATACTTACGCACTCACTTTATTGAAATTTCACCGCCAAGTACGAAGTTTTAGCTGGGCTCGACTAAGTGCATCTAATTTAGACAAACCTATTTCAGAACCTTCAGATTCTGAAATAGATAAATTCTATTTAGAAAACGCAGAAAAGTATACGACACCTGAGAGTAAAGAAATCTCTTACGCCTACTTGTCTCCAGAAATGTTGTTCAGCAATATTGAGATTAAAAGTGAGGAATTGAAAAAAATGTATAATGACAATATTGATCAATACATTATTGAAGAAAAACGTTCTGTTCAACGTTTGGTTTTTTCAAATCAAGTAGAAGCTACCAATGCATATTCGTTGTTACAAGCAGGTTCAAAGACATTTGAACAGTTAGTAATCGATCGTGGCTTAACTTTAAAAGATATCAATTTAGGAAAAATTAGCTCTACAGATCTTGATACTCAAGCATCAGAAGGGATCTTCAAAACTAAAGAATTAGGATTATTTGGCCCTTACCCATCTGATTTGGGTCCAGCAATTTACCAAGTAAATGCTACATTTGATGGAAATTTCACTTCGTTTGAAGAGGCTCAGGGAGACCTTGAGTTAGCAAAAAAATCTAAACATGCACGAAAGTTAATAGACGACATGATTGAAGATTTAGATGACTTATTGGCATCTGGCGCAACAATTGAAGAATTGGCCTTGGATACAGAAATGGAACTAAGGAAAACAAACTTTAACTTGAGTAATAATACTTCAGGCGTAGAGTCTAGCAATGAATTTAAAATAGAAGCAAACAAAATATCTGAAGATGACTACCCTACTCTCTTAAATACCTCCAAAGGAAGTATTCTGGCAATGAGACTGGATTCGATAAGCCCGCCAAGCCTACAAGCTTTAGAAACAGTAAAGGGTGAAGTTGCAAAAGACTGGAAGAGGGCTGAAACTATTAAACAATTAAAATTAGTTGCAGATAACCTATCACAACAAATTAAAAATGGTGCAAAATTTTCTGATCTTGGCCTTATCGTGAACGATACTAAAGACATTCTTCGAAGCGGATCTATTGAAGGCCTACCACAGAGTATAATCCCAAAATTATTTAAAATTAATTTGGGTGAATTTAGTCAAGACGAGTCTGAGAAATTAGTCTTTATAGCTAGGCTTAATTCAATAATAGATTTTAATGAAACAGCGCCTGAAAATAAAAAGTGGATAGAATATTTATCATCTGAGCGAGACGCACAATTAACTCAAGATTACTTGGAAAGTTTTATTGTAGCAGTTCAAGACTTAGAAGGTGTGAGCATTGATCAAAAATCTCTGAATGCAGTACAAGCGTCAATCGGATCCTCACAATAACTAAATCAACTTGTGGGGTTAATGCCCTAAAATTAATGATATAGTTACAAGTGCAATCAATGAGAACCCAAGGCCACACCAAATACCTATCCAGAATTCATCACTCATCAGGCCCTCTTAAAAATTTTAAACATGTAACATTGAAATAACACCAATTAAAAATACGGTTCAACTTTAAAATATATTTAACGACTATTTTTAAGTATAAGAATAGATATACTAAAAAAATTGTATTATAGAAGTTTATAGAGATTAAGCCAACTCAATACAGGGCTTTATAATGAGTGAAGTACTTAAAGAATTAATATCAAAGGCCACTGACAGTCCATTATCTCGGCTGGAAGCAGAGCAAGCATTCAATATCATAATGAATGGAGCGTCTACACCAGCACAAACTGGTGGCTTTCTAATGACCCTAAGAACCCGCGGAGAAAACGTAGACGAATACGCAGCAGCGGCAGCGGTAATGAGAAAGAAGTGTAATTCCGTAAAAGCACCAAATGGTGCAATTGACATAGTTGGAACTGGTGGAGATGGGAAAGGCACATTAAACATATCAACTGCAACTGCATTTGTTGTAGCTGGAGCAGGTGCGATCGTCGCAAAACATGGGAATAAAAACCTAAGTTCAAAATCTGGTGCTGCAGATGCACTTTCAGAAATGGGCGTCAACGTGATGGTCAGTCATAAAGTTGCCCAAAAAGCACTTAATGAAATTGGAATTTGTTTTATGATGGCCCCAATGCATCATCCCGCAGTCCGTCATGTTATGCCAGCCAGGCAAGAACTAGGAACTCGAACAATCTTTAATATTTTAGGACCACTAACAAATCCTGCTTTTGTAAAGCGACAGTTAACTGGTGCCTACTCTAAAGATGTAATACGTCCAATGGCAGAGACATTATCAGAATTAGGATCAGAAAAAGCGTGGTTAGTGCATGGTTCTGATGGAACTGATGAGATATCAATTTGTGGATCAACTTGGGTGGTTTCATTGAATAAAGGTAAACTTGATGAATTTGAAGTGCATCCAGAGGATGCAGGCCTTCAAGTCCATCCATTTGAATCTATTAAAGGTGGAGAACCTGTCGAAAATGCAATCGCATTTAGGAACCTCCTGCATGGAGAGGCCTCCGCTTACAGAGACGCAGTTCTATTAAACTCCGCAGCTGCATTGATGATTTCTGGACATGCCAAAAATTTAAAGGAAGGCGTGGAACTCGGACGTGACAGTATAGATAGTCGAAAAGCTTTAAATAAAATCCAATCCCTAGCAAAAATTACAAAAAAAATCTGAACATGGAAAATATTCTCAACAAAATCAAAACTTATAAAATTGAAGAAGTAAAAGAAAGAAAACTTAAACTTCCAATTTCAAGTCTTGAAAGTAAAGCCGCAAACGCTGATAAAGTAAGGGGATTTCAAAACTCATTAAAATTATCAAGTTCAACTGGGTTTGCTCTGATAGCAGAAATCAAAAAGGCTAGTCCTTCCAGAGGCATAATAAGAGAAGACTTCAATCCACCTGATCTAGCTATAGCATATGAAAAGGGTGGTGCAGCATGTTTGAGTATTTTAACTGATAACCCATCATTTCAGGGGCACGAAAGCTTTCTGATAAATGCTCGCAAAAAGATTAAACTCCCTGTTTTACGAAAAGATTTCATGTTGGATCCATATCAAATCGTAGAATCTCGAAGCATTAATGCAGACTGCATTTTAATAATAATGGCTTTTGTATCTGACGGTCTAGCCAATGAGTTAGAGGCAACAGCATTTGAATACAACATGGATGTGCTAATAGAAGTTCACGATGAGTTTGAATTGGAACGTGCCTTAAAATTACGCTCCAAGTTAATTGGCATAAACAATAGAGACTTAAAAACCTTTAAAGTCTCACTTTCAATTACCAAAAAATTAGCTAAGCTAATTCCTTCAGAATACACACTTGTCTCCGAGTCGGGCATTTTTACGAACAATGACATGATAGAATTATCTAAATATGGAGCAAGGTCATTTCTAATTGGTGAAAGTCTAATGAGAGAAGAGGATGTTGCAAACGCAACTACTCATTTATTAAGTTCAAAATGAAAGAAATATAAATGGAAAAAAAGTTAAACCATTTTAATAAAAACGGTGAAGTGCATATGGTAGACGTTGGGGAAAAGTCTGTCACCAGTAGAGTGGCAGTTGCAAGGGGCGAAATATCCATGGAGTCCTCTACTCTGAAAGTAATATGTGACGGCACAGCAAATAAAGGAGACGTGTTGGGCACTGCTAGACTAGCTGGTATTATGGCTGCTAAAAATACAAGTAACTTAATTCCTTTGTGTCACTCCATTCAAATTACTAAAGTGTCATTGGACTTATTGCCCAATAAGAAAGAAAAGAAAGTTGAGATTATAGCTTCGGTAAAATCATCAGGGCAAACAGGTGTTGAAATGGAAGCCTTAACAGCAGTTAGCGTAGCAGCACTAACGATTTATGACATGGTAAAAGCAATTGATAAAAGTATGAAAGTAAATAATATAAGATTGACCCTAAAAGATGGTGGAAAATCTGGTAAATTTGAGTCCAAATAATGCTGACCACACAAGAAGCTTTAAGTAAACTTTTTGAACTAGTTTCTCCTCTAGAAAGTGAATTAATCTCAATAGAAAATGCAAATGGAAGAGTGTTAATCCAAGATTGCAAAGCTAAAATCTCGCAACCGTCTTTCTCTTCTTCAGCTATGGACGGATATGCTATAAATTCTGATGACTTACACTCAGATTCTGAACTTATAGTTATTGGAGAATCTGCTGCAGGCCACCCTCTTGAAAAACCAATAACTAAGGATCAGGCAGTGCGAATTTTTACTGGAGCAGTTGTGCCAGAAGGAGCAAATAAAGTAGTGATGCAGGAAGAAGTCACCAGAATTGGAAATACAATAAGGTTCAATCAAAATATAGATTCGTCTAATTATATTAGATCAGAGGGATCAGATTTCCAAAAAGGTTTTATTTTTAAATCTCCAAAAAAAATCACCCCTTATGATATCATGCTTTTAGCCGGTATGGGCTTTAATAAAATAAAGGTAACTCGAAAACCTTTGATTTCAGTGATATCAACTGGTGATGAATTGGTTGTCCCAGGAACAAAATTACAGAAGGGTCAGATCATTTGTTCGAATAGTTACGGTATAAAAGCCATTCTTGAAGAGAATGGTGCAATAGTTAACATTCTTCCAATTGCAAAAGACAAAATTAATTCTCTGGAAACTGCATTTCAACTATCTGAAGGCTCTGATTTAGTTATTACAACTGGAGGAGCATCTGTTGGTGATCACGATTTAGTACAACAAGTTGTCGAAAAAATTGGAATAAAAACAATATTTTATAAAGTTGCAATGCGACCTGGAAAACCTCTTATGGCAGGTAAATCAAGAAAGTTCACTTTTGTTGGATTACCAGGGAACCCAGTATCATCTATGGTTTGCTCACATGTTTTTTTAAAGCCAATGCTTAATAAGATGTTGGGGTTAAAATACGAACGTCTCAAAAGGTTTCAAGCTGCTTTAACTCACGAACTTGAAAAAAATGGTCCAAGAGAACATTATATGAGAGCGATGGTAGAGGACGGAAAAGCAACTGTTCAAAATAATCAAGATAGTGCTTCCTCTTCCATTTTACAAAGATCGAACGCACTCGTTGTTAGACAACCAAATGATAAAATGAAACATGTCAACGAATTGGTAGAGATAATTATGTTATAAAATAATTGACACAAATAGGGAACATGTATAGAACATTAAAGGAACATACTAACTGACAATCCATATTAGTGGAGGAAATCCTTATGTTAACAAATAAACAGAGAGACTTATTATTTTTAATTAATGAGCAATTAATTAAAAATGGTGTTCCACCGTCTTTTGATGAAATGAAGGATGCACTAAATTTAAAATCGAAATCTGGAATCCACAGATTAATTACTGCGTTAGAAGAACGAGGTTTTATAAGACGTCTAGCTAATCGTGCACGAGCCATTGAAATATTAAAACTACCCGAAACTGATGGCAGAAAGGGCTTCCAGCCCAGAATAATTGAAGGTAATCCAAATGCAATACCTAGCGGTGCAATTTATTCTGAAAATATAAATTCATTAGAAATCCCTGTTATGGGAAGAATTGCTGCAGGAACCCCGATAGAAGCTATAAGTCACACATCACATAACGTGGCAGTGCCTGGAACTATGTTGAATAACAGTGGAAAACATTATGCTCTCGAAGTTAAAGGAGATTCGATGATTGATGCTGGTATTAACGATGGAGACGTTGTTGTGATTCATGAGCAACAACAAGCAAATACGGGTGACATTGTGGTGGCATTGATAGAAGGTCAAGAAGCTACTTTGAAAAAATTACGGAAAAAAGGTGGATCTATTGCCTTAGAAGCGGCAAATCCATTGTATGAAACAAGAGTTTACCGTGATGAACAGGTGAAAATTCAAGGTCGGCTAGTTGGTTTGATTAGGTCGTATTAAGATTAATTATAATGTAACAGTGATGCAATTATTGTTAATTCACTTTAAAATTCTTGAAAAACTCTGACCCAAGAAGAGTTAATCAATTAAGTTACAAAGATTACTAGCTATCTTGTTTAATTAGTTTATTTTACTTAGTACCCAAAAGACTAGGCTCGTTTTTAGATGGATATTATTAAGATGGACGTTATTACAAGATTTGCACCCTCTCCGACAGGAATGTTGCATATAGGTGGTGCTAGAACAGCACTTTTCAACTGGTTGTATGCCAAATCTACAGGTGGTAAGTTTCTACTAAGAATAGAGGATACTGATCGGGAGAGATCAACCCCTGAAGCTACTGAAGCCATCTTTGAAGGCCTTAAGTGGTTAGGATTGAATTGGGATGGAACAGTGCAATCCCAACATGACAATCAACAGCGTCACAGAGATGTAGCTAACGAGCTTATTTCCCTTGGAAAGGCATACAAATGTTTTTGTACAGAAGCCGAAATTGAAGAGATTAGAAAGAACTCAAAGGCGTTAGGCCAATCAAAATTATTTGAAAGTCCTTACCGTAATATCAATCCAAAAGAATATCCAAATAAAGCTTTTGTTATTCGCTTAAAAACACCATTAATCGGAAACACTGAAGTTATCGATGAAGTACAAGGTAAAGTTACGTGGAAAAATGAGACTTTTGAGGATTTAGTTCTGTTAAGATCAGATGGAAATCCGACATATATGCTCGCTGTGGTCGTAGATGATCACGATAGTCGTATCAGTCATATAATTAGGGGTGATGATCATCTATCAAATGCAGCCAAGCAGGCGTTAATTTATGAAGCGTTAGGCTGGAGAGTACCCATTTTTGCCCATATACCTTTGATATTTGGCGATGATGGCAAAAAAATGTCGAAAAGACATGGGGCTACTGGAACTATTGAATATCAAAAACTTGGATATACTTCTTCAGGTATGAGAAACTATCTTGCTAGATTAGGATGGAGCCATGGTGACGACGAGTTTTTTAGTACATCTGAGGCAATAGCATGGTTTGATTTAAAAGGGATTAATAAATCTCCAGCAAGATTTGATTTCAAGAAATTAGATAATATCAATAGCAAGCATATCAATGCTGCAAATGATTCAGAATTAATAGACGATATTAATAACTTTAATGATGTGTGTGAAGAAAATAAATTGAATAGTTTGGAAATTTCTAAAGTTGAAAAAGCATTATACTGCCTAAAACAAAATTCAAAAAAAATCCCTGACATACTAAATAAGGCTCATTTTTTATTGATAAATCGTCCTATTATTTTAGAAGATAGAGCGGAAGCAGCTCTATCAATTACTGGAATACTCATACTAAAGGAATTGACCCCATTCCTAGAAGATGCTACTTGGACCCGCGAAGGGCTTGAATTTGCAGTAAATAATTGTCTCACTGAACATAATTTGAAATTGGGGCAGTTAGTACAACCTTTAAAAGCTGCACTGTCCGGACGAATGTCCACACCAAGCGTCTTTGATATGATGGTTTTGTTAGGACCTAATGAAGTTAATGAAAGAATATGCGACATAACGCATAAAGCTATTTCATAATAGGTACTCGAAGCTAGCTTAATATTTACTGGGAAATGATACCCAAAGTTCAATCGAATAATATGTTAAAAGGAAGAAATATGACCAAATCTCCAAAATCAGCAACTTTAGTTTTTGGTGAAAAGAATATTGAATTACCAGTTCATCAACCATCAATCGGTCCAGATGTTGTGGATATTGGGAAGCTTTATGCTCAAGCTGATATATTCACATTCGACCCTGGTTTCACCTCTACAGCGTCTTGTGAGAGTTCAATAACTTATATTGATGGAGATAAGGGTGAGTTACTTTATCGAGGTTATCCAATAGAACAATTAGCTGCGAAATCTCATTTTTTAGAAGTATGTTATCTACTCTTATATGGTGACCTTCCAGAGGCTGCACAATTAGAGGATTTTGAGTCAAGGGTTACTAACCACACTATGGTGCATGAACAAATGCACAATTTATTTAGTGGCTTCAGAAGAGACGCACACCCAATGGCCATAATGGTTGGTGTTGTTGGCGCAATGTCTGCTTTTTATCACGATAGTACGGATATTAATGATGAAACCCAAAGAGAGATATCATCGATACGCATGATAGCAAAAGTTCCTACAATTGCAGCAATGGCATACAAATATTCAATTGGTCAGCCTTTTGTTTATCCAAGAAACGATTTAGATTATGCAACTAATTTTCTTAGAATGTGTTTTTCAGTCCCCGCTCAAGAATATGAACCTGATCCTATTTTGAGCCGCGCAATGGACAGAATTTTTACGCTACATGCCGATCATGAGCAAAATGCTTCCACCTCTACTGTTCGCTTGGCCGGTTCCTCTGGGGCAAATCCTTTTGCCTGCATCGCTGCAGGTATTGCCTGTTTGTGGGGACCAGCTCATGGTGGTGCAAACCAAGCATGTCTTGAAATGTTACACGAAATTGGATCATTTGATAGGATACCAGAATTTATTGCTCGCGCTAAAGATAAAGATGACCCATTTAGGCTCATGGGTTTTGGGCATAGAGTCTATAAAAACTTTGATCCACGCGCTACGGTAATGAAAGAAAGTGCTGATGAAGTTCTAGACTTATTGGGTATTGAAAATAACGAAATTTTAAAAATAGCTAAAGAATTGGAAAGAATAGCTCTTGAAGATGAATATTTTATATCTAAAAAGCTTTACCCGAATGTAGATTTTTATTCTGGAATTATATTAGACGCAATGGGTTTCCCTACCTCTATGTTTACTCCAATTTTTGCATTAAGCAGAACAGTTGGTTGGATTGCCCAGTGGAAGGAAATGATTGGGGATCCTATTCAAAAAATTGGTAGACCTCGACAGCTTTATAATGGTCCAACTGAACGAAATTATTTAGATGTAGAAAATAGGTAAATTGTCTCAATTAATTTTTTGTTTTATTGATTTTTTGTATTTGTTGTGAACAATTTAATTAAAAGACTTTAATTATGACAGTTGAGTGGAAAATATCAAATAGTTTAGTGCTTTACGAAGATGCCGTATGTTTTATGGAAAACCGTGTTAATGGCATCATAAATGGCACTGAAAAAGAGTTAATTTGGCTTTTGGAACATCCACCAATATACACTTCAGGTACATCTGCAAAAACTAAAGATCTATTAAATAACTATAATTTACCAGTTTATGATTCAAAACGAGGTGGCCAATACACTTTTCATGGGCCAGGTCAAAGAGTGGTATATATTATGTTAGATCTTAATAAGTACGGTCGTGATGTGAGGGAATTTGTGAAGAAACTAGAAAATTGGATTATTCATGTTTTATCAACGTTTAATCTTAAGGGCTTCACAAGATCAGACAGAATAGGCGTGTGGGTTAAAGGACCAAAAACATCACTTGGCGGTGTAGACAAATCTAATGAATATAAGATTGCAGCAATTGGGATTAGATTACGAAAATGGGTAAGTTTTCATGGTATCTCAATAAATGTAAATCCTGACTTAACATATTATCAGGGTATCGTCCCTTGTGGCATTAAGGAACATGGCGTCACTTCCTTTAATCACTTGGGTTTATCTGCTTCGATGAAGGAAGTTGATCTTTGTTTAAAATCTTCATTTCATGAATATTTCAATAACTTGGGCAAATCACCGCAGTTATGAAAAAAACTAGACTAATAAGAATTCTGAGCTAGATAATTTCTAAAGATAGGTTAAACCGTACGCTGATCCTTTTCAGGGATTCGTCATAACTAATAATTGTGGAAATTATCCCATTTAGGTAGAGCAAATAAAAAGATTAGACTTTCATTAAAAATTGAAAGTTAACCAAGCAGGAGCACAATAATGGCAGATGTCGCTGTACATGGTCACGAGAATCACGACAAAAATTTCTTTGTTCGCTGGTTCATGAGTACCAATCATAAAGATATTGGTATTTTATACATCTTTACTGCAGGCTTGCTTGGCCTAATTTCTGTTTCATTTACCATCTACATGCGCATGGAACTTATGGAGCCAGGCGTTCAATACATGTGTATGGAAGGTGCTAAATTCACTGCTCAAGCTGTTGAGAGTTGCACTCCAAACGGGCACCTATGGAATGTATTGATTACAGGACATGGTATTTTAATGATGTTCTTCATTGTAATCCCAGCCTTATTTGGAGGTTTTGGTAACTATTTCATGCCCTTAATGATTGGCGCGCCAGACATGGCATTTCCTAGGATGAATAACTTATCCTATTGGATGTATGTTGCAGGTTCTTCCTTAGCAGTAGCGTCCTTATTATCACCTGGTGGAAATGATCAGTTAGGTTCTGGAGTTGGTTGGGTACTTTATGCACCATTATCGACTAATGAGGGCGGGTATTCTATGGATTTAGCAATTTTTGCGGTGCATGTGTCAGGAGCCTCTTCCATCCTTGGTGCTATTAACATGATTACGACATTTTTAAATATGCGAGCACCAGGCATGACCCTTCATAAAACTCCTTTGTTTGCGTGGTCTATTTTTGTCACAGCATTACTTATTTTATTATCGCTTCCAGTTTTAGCCGGTGCAATAACAATGCTATTAACTGACAGAAACTTTGGAACCACTTTTTTTGATCCATCAGGCGGTGGAGATCCAATTCTTTACCAACACCTTTTATGGTTTTTTGGGCATCCAGAAGTTTACATGATAATTGTTCCTGGTTTTGGAATAATTTCACACGTAATTTCAACTTTTTCAAAAAAACCAATTTTTGGCTATTTACCTATGGTATATGCCATGGTGGCTATTGGAGCTCTTGGGTTTGTTGTTTGGGCACACCATATGTACACCGTTGGGATGTCTTTAACTCAGCAGTCATATTTTATGTTGGCTACTATGGTGATCGCAGTACCTACTGGGATAAAAATATTTTCATGGATCGCAACTATGTGGGGAGGTTCAGTTGAACTAAAAACTCCAATGCTTTGGGCCTTTGGGTTCTTATTCTTGTTTACTGTTGGAGGTGTGACAGGTATTGTATTGGCCCAGGCTGGGATTGATAGAGCTTATCATGACACTTACTACGTTGTTGCACATTTTCATTATGTTATGAGCTTGGGTGCAGTGTTCTGTATTTTTGCGGGCATTTATTATTGGATTGGTAAAATGTCAGGAAGACAATACCCTGAATGGGCTGGAAAGTTGCATTTTTGGACGATGTTTATAGGTGCAAATATTACCTTTTTTCCACAACATTTTCTGGGACGGCAAGGAATGCCAAGAAGATACATCGATTATCCAGAAGCTTTTGAATATTGGAATGTAGTATCTTCTTATGGTGCGTTTCTATCTTTTGCCTCGTTTATATTTTTTATAGGTATCGTTTTTTATACTCTACTTTATGGTAAAAAGCTTACGGAAAATGCTTATTGGGGGGAGCATGCTGATACTTTAGAATGGACCCTACCTAATCCACCACCTGAGCACACATTTGAAATATTACCAACACCCGACATGTGGGATAAACAATCTGGTCATTGAATTGCCCTACTCAATCAAAAATTAAACAAAGAAGCATTTGCGTTTATCGAAGAGGTAGGTGCTATTCGTTACTGTGATGTAGTTTTAGTGGTTGAAAATAATAATAAAAGATTATCAAATGCACCAAAAGGTCGTTTACGAATAGGCGAAAAATTCAAATAAGGGTATGTGACAAGAAATGCACCATGCAACCTATCTGGTAGTTAATGGTTTCATATCAGGAAACACTAAGACTTTTCTGTAAATGTGCCAAGTCGCGTGACCAAAAATAGGCAATACTAAAATCAATCCTACAAGAACAATTATTGAACCCAAGAATAATCCAATACAAATCAATCCTCCCCACAAGATCAGAGGGACAGGGTTAACTTTGACCACTTCAACAGACGCTTTAATGCCACAAAGTACGCTCACTTCATGTTCGAGTATGAGAGGAAAGGCTACAGCAGTTGTACAAAGAGCTAACAATGCAAAACAAAAACCAAATCCATTTCCCAACGTGATAAGGATCCAGCCCCGTGGTGTCGAAATGACTTCCCACAAAAATTCAAAAATTGAGATTGGGTATTCATTTCCATACAACAAAGTATATAAAAAATTTGCTGTAAACATCCAAGCGCAGAAAAGACCAACAAGCATAAGACCAAGTGTTAAAATTGCTGGAATAGCAGGTGATTTTATGACACTGAAAACCGTTGCCCATGAGGTATCAAGACCTTTTTCCAATCTTCGACTTACTTCGTATAGAAATAGCGCAACAAAAGGACCCAGCAAAGCAAAGCCAGTCAGCATTGGAAACAATAACTGTATCGTATTTTGGTCAGAAGCCCAAAAATACAAAACAAAACCCATAAAGGGATAAAGAGTAATAGCAAAAAAATAATGAGACGGCTGTTGTAGGAAATCTTTCCAGCCAAGGTGCAACGACCACCAAATATCTGTTGTCGATATTTTATTGACAGAAAATTGTATTTCGCTGGGGCACTCGGTTGTAACCAAACGGTATTGAGACATTACCAAACCTCCAATTTTAACAAACCAAAAGAAACCAGTCTCTTGGACTTAAAATTAATCTTCCCCCATATATTTTTCCCTTCACCCGGATGGAGTTAAACGAGCGACCAAATTACTGAATCCACTAGTAGCGCTGCAAAAATGTAAAACAAATACTTTATGGAGTAAACGAAGAGTTTTTTTTCATTCCCAAAATTAGGATCCTTTGGATTGACAACTAAGACCTTCCAACTGTGCCAGATGAATATAGACCCCGTTATCATAGCAAAGATTCCATAAAACAAACTTGCTGAACCTACCATCCAAGGCATCAAACCCACAGGTCCCAACGCTAAAGAATAAGCAAAAATTTGCAATTGTGTTGACCGTCGACCTGCAACAATAGGCATCATAGGAACGTTAGCATTTTCGTAATCACGAAATTTATAGAGCGCCAGGGCCCAAAAATGCGGAGGCGTCCAAAGAAAGATAATCATAAACAATATACATCCCTCAATTGTCACAGAGCCTGTTACAGCCGCACATCCAATCAAAGGTGGAAGTGCACCAGATGCCCCCCCAATTACAATGTTATGTGGCGTTCGAAATTTAAGCCACATCGTATAGATTACTGCATAAAATAAAATTGTGATCGCCAACAAAAGTGCTGCAATTAAGTTTGTTGAAATGGCAAGCAATATGATAGATAAGGTGGCACATATCAATCCAAACAAAAGTGCTTCACGTGAAGATAACCGACCAGACGGTATTGGTCTGTTTGCAGTACGTGACATCTTTGAGTCAGTATCAGCATCATACCACATATTAAGCGCACCAGCTGAACCCGCTCCAATAGCAATAGCAATTATAGCAATTATTGCATTGGCCGCGCCGATACTTCCAGGCGCAATCATCATCCCAACAACTGCCGTAAAAATGGCTAAAGACATGACACGAGGTTTTGCTAAAGCTAAAAAATCAGGAACTTTACCAAAATAGTTACTTCTAATATTATGTTTTAAATTTTCTGTTAGTATCGTCATTTAAAAATCACCACTTGGCCTTATATAAAATTATTGTAAAAGTCTTTCTACTTACTCGCATAGAACTTAATCAACTGATTGGTTAGTGGAGTGCGAACGCTAATGTACGTAAATTAATAAACCGCAGTGCACTACAATCCAGCAAACAGTAGTTTAAATCTATCTTTTGCCTTGCCCCGTTGCTTAACTTTAGCAGCCTTTTTGATTTCATCCGCTGAGACTTCGCCAACCTGAATTAAGGCTATCATACCCATTTGATAATGCGGTTTGCATTTAATCCCATACAATCCCTCAACATCTAACTGAACCATAAACTCTTTGTTCATTTTGCTTTTGAATTTTTTAGCTCCTTTGGGGATCATTTTTTTTATCGTTTCTGCGTTGTGCCCTTTTGATGTTGGTAAAAATTTTATACAGTCCCCTGCAGCTGCCAAAACGAAAGATGGTTCAAAAACCATTTTCATCTTAGGGTCGACTTTACTCTTATTTAGCATTTTGATTTCGTGGATCTTACCACCTTCACAGTCGGCCGCATTCGCTACCGAATATGAACTACAAAATATTGCCACCAATACAATGGCCATGCACCTTGAAAACATTATTTCACCTCACTTTTTATCTGATTGGGTTCCTTTTTCCAAAACTGCTGATTAGTCGTATCAGCTTGGATTTCAGCGGGGGCCAAACAGTAAATTATAAAAATTATCCCCCATCAAAAAAAATAAACCGTGTTAAGACAGTATAGTTGGATTCTATCGCCATAATCGCTACGAAAACCAAAACTGCTATCGGCGGCAGAAGGACAGCATAAGTCAAGGAAAGTCTTTCCCATATAATATGCATAAAAATCGCTACGATTAGTCCAGCTTTTACGAACATAAAGAAGAGGATCAAAGTCCAACGCAAGTAACCTTGAACGCCCATAAAATCAATCGCATACGAACAGGCGCTCAGGACAAATAACCATCCCCAAACAACAAAATATACCTTTAATGGATGCGCTTGATGGCCTTCAGCAGGTATTTCTGTAGCGCTTAATTGATCATTATGACTGTTATTAGATTCTACCATGTTTAATCCTCACCAAAGATAGAAAAATGCAAAAATGAAAAC
>Ga0209816_1001617_pt1 | contig 16739 bp, 13 predicted proteins | sample CoawatmetaG01DNA_FD_187509 | JGI IMG/M metagenome (GOLD analysis project Ga0209816, IMG submission 187509) | Marine microbial communities from the West Antarctic Peninsula - Coastal water metaG017-DNA (SPAdes) (version 2) | ecosystem: Environmental > Aquatic > Marine > Coastal ... | reverse complement strand
CTTTTGAACATCTGGTTTAATATTTATTTTATGTTCTTTATCAATATTTATTTTATGTTCTTTATCAATATTGTTTTTTTTATCTTTGTTCATTATTATATATGCCTAAAATAAATATAGTCAAAAAAAATCCTATAAATGAAGAAACTTTAAAAAAAGATATAAATAAATTACATTTTGCACTGGCTAAATTAAGAGGGGAAATGAATAAACAAATACTACAACAAAAAAGTGACGAAGAAATAAAAACGAAATTTGCTACTTATATTTCTTATAATCCTAAAGATAAAAAAAGATTAAATACCGTTATTAAAGATGTTAATCTAATTAAAAAACAAATTAATTTATCTAAGTTATCTCCTATATTAAAAAAACTCCAAGAATTAGAAGAACGTATAGATAATTTAGAAAATAATAATGAAGAACCATTAGAATAAAAAAAAATATATTTATATATATAAATGACTGATAACGTACATGGTATTGGTGTTAATGATGTGGCTGAGTCTGCCGAGCAGGATACAATTAAAATTAAGACTGATTTAATTACTATTACTTCTTCAATTAATTTAAATACAGTTGGAACTAATCAAACTAATTTTACTAATAAATTATCTGGTGCGAGTTCTTCAGGATTAAAAACTTTAATTACTGGTAATGACACTGATATAGATAATATTAATGATAAATTAGATATGACGACTGGTAGCAATATGAAAACCGCTGTAGGTTTAAATACAGCTAAAACTAGTTTCCCAGGTATAGGAACATCTGGTTCGACTTGTCTTGCTGGAAATACAACGACTATTAGTAGTAGTCAGGCAAGTAAAATAACGGCTAGTGAAAATGCTATAACAGCAATAGAAGAGAAAACAGATAATATAACTTGCGTTCAGGCGGTAAATTTGGACACAATGGAAAGCAATATAGCTACTAATAATAATAAAACTAGTTTCCCAGGTATAGGAACATCTGGTTCGACTTGTCTTGCTGGAAATACAACGACTATTAGTAGTAGTCAGGCAAGTAATATAGCTACTAATAATAATAAAACTAGTTTCCCAGGTATAGGAACATCTGGTTCGACTTGTCTTGCTGGAAATACAACGACTATTAGTAGTAGTCAGGCAAGTAATATAGCTACTAATAATAATAAAACTAGTTTCCCAGGTATAGGAACATCTGGTTCGACTTGTCTTGCTGGAAATACAACAATTATTAGTAGTAGTCAGGCAAGTAATATAGCTACTAATAATAATAAAACTAGTTTCCCAGGTATAGGAACATCTGGTTCGACTTGTCTTGCTGGAAATACAACAATTATTAGTAGTAGTCAGGCAAGTAAAATAACGGCTAGTGAAAATGCTATAACAGCAATAGAAGGGAAAACAGATAATATTGTTATTTCTTCTTCGGTCAATATTAATACTTTATCATCTCTTGCTTCCGCCAACCAAACATTAATAAACACTATAAAGGCAAGACCTCAATTAATTGCCTTAACTAGTCTTAATCCAGCAACACATAGAACACATCATTTTGGATATGGGAATAATTATAATTATAATGGTTCTTTTGTAGAAAATACATTTTTTTATATACATAGTACTTTCCGTGTTAATTTTAGACCACTTGGTTCAATTGTAAGATATAGAATTAAATGTGTAATTGATGGATATTATTCTAGTCGCAACATTTATTTTGCCGTTGGTTCATCTTTAGCATCAAGTTCAATAATACCATCAACGGTGACATTTTTCAAAGGACGAAATTCAACATGGACAACAAGGAAAGAACAAATAGAATTATATGAAACTTCACTATCAACAACGACAGATTATACGAGATATATTTTCTGTAAAGAAGTTGCTGTCCAAGGAACTAATAATAGAGCAGCCACAGGAGGTAATACAGGGTGGGTAATTTACGGAGGAAGGAATAACAAGAATGTATCAAATCAAACATTATTTTATTATGAATTAGATCCTACTCCTGACAACCCAAATAACACAGATAATTTCGGAGCGCTAGAATGTGAAGTTTGGTCATCTCCAACTGGATTTTCTACATCTTCTTCATCAACAGCAAATTTTCAGTATTTAGAATATTAAAATATTTATAATATATAATGAGTGATAATACCCACGGAATTGGTGTAAATGATTTGTCTGAACAAATAGAGCAGGACTCTCTAAAAACGAAACTTGATTTAATAACTGTTGCTTCTTCTGTTAATTTAAACACTATAAGTAATCAAACAATAGTAAATAAAAATAATAATGATGTCCAAGATACTAAATTTACAATGGAAACATCTTCAGGATTAAAAAGTTATGCAGAGGACAGTAGGACTTTACTTACCACTAATACCGCAAATATTAATAATTTAGATACTCCTTTGACAACTGATTCTATAAAATTTAATATCAATGGTGCATATGCAATACTTGCGAATGGACTTAGAACAGGGTCAGCACTTTCAACTACTAATCCATTAAGTTCAACATTAAGACGATATATTTTATTGAGAAGTGATACCTATTCAAGTAATATAACCTTGCTTGATGCGGATACTAAATTTTCTCCAAATCAATCAGGTAGTTATCTATCTATAATAAGTTATGAAATTTATGATAATAGTGCTGATACCAAAACAATAGAACTAGAACTATATGGAGATACAGAAGGTTCTTTGCAAATGGCCAGAAATACAATTACTGGAACAAGCACTAATTATGAATATGAGAGAGTAAATAATACAATGGTTATTAACTTAGTGAGTGGCAGAAATTACTACTATCGTGCTAAATCTAATAATGGAGGAGTAATAAACGCTTTTGCCACTGTAACCAATTTAACTTTGATAAAAATAAATAAATCATTTTAATCTAATAAAAATAGTTTTTATTAAATTGAAATCAGGAGGTTTGAGGAAATTAATTGCTAGTACTCTGGATTATTCTACCACTGTTAGTTTCTATTGAGGTAATTTGTGCGTAATTAGTGATAACTTTTGCGGTGTATCCTTTTCCGGCAACACAGGTGAACTTTATTTCTATATCAATAGTAGAAAGACCTTTAAGAGCTAAGGCGGAACTTAACTGATTAGCATTCTTCATTAATGAGAAAGGAATATAATATATATTGTTTTCTGAGCAACCATTTCTGTCCATTGTGAAATTGACTTCTTGATCGTGTCCAATATTATCGCACCAGTTTGTCATATTACTGGTACAGAATAATAACTGTTTATAGTCTGTGGCTTCAAAAAGCACTCTGCCCGATGAAGATACTTTTAGGGCGGTTACTTGGCAATAATCGTCACCAATTCTACTATTAGCTGTATCAGTTACAGAGTGCTTACCACAATGCTGTAAATTTAATAATTGGGCACAGGTATCATTTACAATTGTTGCCCCACTAGTTCCTGTATGAAAAGCATTACCTGCAATAATTTTATCAAGACCATTTGAAGTTCCAAGGGCAACTGCCTCACCAAGTTCTTGACATTTAGCTTTACTTCTTTCACTATGAACCATTACTGTAAATCCAGTAGCAAGATTTGTATTATAGACTTTTACTTTTGCGGTATGAGATGTTCCACTTACATTTGCCCCCGCTATTCCTTGTTCAGTTAAAACAGTGTTGCCATTGAGCTGTGAGCTGGGTTGATCCATTGAGTACTGAGCCTCGATTAACTGCATATCTGCTGGGTCTGGTATCATATAGTGTGCATAAACTTCGCATTTTGCTATTTTTAAATTTACTAAGCCTTCATTTGTATCTGAACCGCCACAAGCGACATAATAAGCAGGGTTAGTTTCAATTAATAGTCTTGTTGTTTCTAAAAATCTTAGATTAAGATTTGTTTTATTAGGTTCGCTAGATTGTCCTAAACCACCTTCAAAGAAACTGAAAGGTATTTTAGTATAGAAAGTTATGTTGTTGACTGCATTAGTTGCTTGGTTAATTGTTTTTTTTAAAGTTGGTAAATGGGTTGACACTGCTTCGGGAGCGACAGCGACAGGATACAACTGAAGATTTGCGTCCCCTGCTAATAACCATTTCGCTCTTTCACCTTTATCTTCAATAGCACGAGTTTTAAGAAGAATATCATCACCATATACTTGGAAAATTTCACGAGATGAGTTCATTAGAGCAACTCTTTTAACAATTGTGGAGAATAAATTTTTCGCTACAATTATCTGCCCTGCTGTAGCTGCACCATTAGTCCAGGTTACATTCCATTTAATATAAAGTTCTTTTAGAATTCCGAAGCTGGATAACTCCACAGATGCTGATGAGTCAAAGTTGAGCTGGTCGGAGACGATATGCTTCACGTGTCTATCAACATAGACTGAAGGCATTGCTCGAGGGAGATCATATTGAAAACTATCAATATCTTTTCCACCTGCAACTGCTGATTGGTATAAAACTGATTGTTTAAGTGCTTCCGAATATAAATTTGCCATGATTGTTATAATTTAATCAAAGAAAATAATTTTTAATACTTTTTTTTAATTAAATTAAATTTGATTTTAATTAATCGCAATTTAATTAAATTATTTAATGTCAGAAAATTGGAAACCAGTAAATGGATTTGATAATTATTTAATATCTGATATGGGAAGAGTTAAATCTTTAAAAACAAATAGATTTTTAAAACCTGTTGATAGATCAGGATATAATAAGGTAGCTCTTTTTAATAAAGGCAAAAGAAAAGATATTAATATACATAGATTAGTCGCTATACATTTTATTCCAAATATTGATAATAAAAAATGCGTCGATCATATAAATAGGAATAGAAAAGATAACAGATTAAAAAATCTTCGGTGGGCTACATACTCAGAAAATAGTTTAAATACAAAATATCCCAAAGGATGTGTTTCTAAAGATAAAAGATATAATTCATATGTTTGCCAATATTACATAAAACGGAAACAAGTTAAAGGGAAGTGTTTTAAAACTAAAAAAGCAGCAGAAGAATTCAGAAAAGCAATGTTCCTTAAGTTTTCAACAGATTAACCATGATTGTTTAAACTATGCGAACTAAAGAATTTGTTTTTTTTTACCATATTCATTCTAAAATCGTTTCTATAATCTTTTAAATTCGTTGATATCGGATCTTCGTCAACGTAGAAAAACTCGATATTCGAATTTAATTCCTTTAATTTTTTAAATAAGTCTTTTTGCATTTGTGAATTTGATATAATTGGATTAAAAACTTTAATTGGTAAATAATGATAATCTTGTGATAACCGAGTTGCAGTTGCACCGCCTAGTGAATAACCAAGGACTTTAATACTACCCCTTCCTGTATTTGATATTTCGCTTTCTTTATCATTAATAAATTTTCTAGCTGTTAAATATCTTCTCGTGTTCTTTAATTCTTTACTTCCACCGAAGTTTAAGAAATTATCTATAATATCTCCGCTATCTTTGTGATCCGTTCCACGTATTGTTACTATAGCGTTTCCATTATTATCTTCCCACATAGCAACCTTTTCTTTATTTTTTATTAGATTTAAACTTTCTAATCTTCTTTCATCTTTAGGCTTAGACATCTGTTTCAATGCTTCTAGTTCTATATCTTTTCTACCCATCATTGGCATTGACCCTTGGAAATAAACATAACCTAAAACATTAGAATTACTAATTATATTTGCGTCTACTAAATCTCCACTATTAATGGCTTCTGCATACACTAGACCCATTAAACCTAATAAAACATTATCGTTATTTTGTATAGTTAATATAAAATTATCTATTGTCATCATTACACTGTAAACAACGTTAAGCATTCTTGGATTATTTAAATGATCTAATACTCCAGTTAAAGTAGATGAACCATATTCAGTTTTTTTGACAGCAGTAATATAATCTTCTCCAAAATTATTTTTATATTCACTCTTAATAAATTCTATATATTTTTTTATTGCCATTGTTTGATCTGGTGTTATTCCTATAGATTGATTTCTATTATTTAAATACGCTTGTTCTAATTCATTTGGGAAATTTTGTAATAAACGAATTGCATAAGTTATATAAGCAGGTGGTAATTTAAGATATCTTTTTAATACTTGACCTAATGCTACAGCAGTAAAATAATTTAAATCTAAATTAATATTTTTTGTTGTAGAATAAAATCTTATTGCTATTATTATAAATGGATAAAATACAGGATTTTTTAACATTTTATGTTCGTCGCCAGGTTGTCTCAATTTCATACGGTTTTTCTTATTTGTTCTCACACCTGCAGTATCCATATGCGAAATTTGTGAAATTTGCGAAACGACATTGCGAACGGCTCCATTAATTATTTCAGGTAATTGAAAACCTGTTCTTTCCATTACACTCAATGCCATTTCTATATTGGGATCAACCTTCTTAATATATTCTACTAAAGCTATAGATAATCCACTTAATGCACTTTTAAATATTGACTGTTCATCTGGCGGAGTTTTGTCCGTTATATCGTGAATTTTTGTATCAGCATTTGAATCATTATGTGCTTGGGCGTCATCTGGTATTTTATCTGATGGTACTAGAGGCGGAGGTGCTGGTGCTACTGGTGCTGCTGGTGCTGGTGCTGCTGGTGCTGGTGAATATAATTTCTGTTTTTGCAAGTCAGATTCGGAAGTATTTAGAGCACTCTCGCCTTGGCCGAGAGAATTGAGGAGACCGGCGGCGGCGGCGGCGGCGGCTTTTAGAGAAGAACTTACATTATCCGTTGGCACTCCGTACTCTTCTTCTCCAGCAACACCCTCGACTGATCCTATAAAATCCATTTTAGCGGATGCTTTATTTGGATTTGGGTCCCAATTATTTGATATTCCATCACCATCGTCATCTCTTGTAAACCCCTGCTCTCTACCTTGTGATCCTGCTCTTTGCCCAGACCCAAATTTATTCTGTTGTCCTCCTAATTGTCCATCGCCTCCCACTTCCCTTTGAGATAAAGCCTCTCCTACTAGACCAGCTGTACCTGCTCCACTTACAGCCCCCGCCAGTGCATTTCCACCAACAAGACCAGCACCGATTGCTAGCCCAGCTAAAGCACCAGCTCCTGCTCCTCTTCCTAATGTTCGTGCGTCACGACCTTCTTCATTTTCAATAGTTAATTGTGGTTGCGGTTGCCTGCGTCGGCGGCGAGCGAGCCGCTGAGGCGCTTGTCCTATTTTTCTATATGATACTTTTGGAGAACTTTTTTCTCTATCGTCACTGTCATCAAAAAAATCAAAAAAACCTAATCTTCGTCTCCTTGGTCTTGTTTCACTTAATCTTCTACCATTTCCACCATCTGGGTCAGGCTCATTATAATCTGGGTCAGGCTCACCAATTAAAGCCCCAGGCTCATTATAATCTGGTAATTGACTTTTGCTTTCTGGTTGTAAATGTTCTCTGGCTTGGTCAATCATACCAGGTTCTACAAAACGTGCTACTGGTAGAGTGTCCGTGCCGAGAGCCTCGATCTGCGTCTTGCTTTCTTCGTTAGGCATTGTAACTAAGTCTTCCCCTAAATTATTTATTAAGAAGATTATTGTAGGTTCTATATCTTTCAGATGTCGATGGGAGAAAACTCCATCGCCTAGAAAAAAAGCGTGTAGAGCCGTTATTCTGCCATCTCGTGAGCGTCGACCGCTTGCGAACAGATGGCGTTGGATCTGTTCTTCATTATAGAGTACCCCAGGCTCACGCTGAATCGCTTCGAATCCCCTACCTAAATAGCCTCCTTCCTGATCAAGTTCTGCCTGAGTTATAGTATTTACTAATGAAACTAATCCTGAATTTATATAATAAACCTCTCCACCTTCTTCTTGTGCACGGCGAACTGTAAATAAAGGTTGTAAAGTTCTCATTAAATTTCTTTCTGTAATATAATGTCTAAGGGCATTACTTTGCTCACCTATATTTGAAAATTGTCTCTTTATTTTTTTTAAAATTTCTTTAGGTATTACATCAGCTGACTTACTTTCTACTTCTACTTGTGTATTGCCTTGTAATTGTAGTAATGCCTGTTGATACTCTGGGTTCATTGTATCAAATACAGCTGAACCAATTCCTAACTGACCATTAAAGTCAATTGTACTTGACATGACTGATGCTAAAATTTCTAATAATCTTGTATTTTCTCCTGTAAAAGTAGCATATCTATCAAGATTTACAACATTTTCAGCATCAAAATGCATATTAACTATTGGGTCTCTATTATACATCCGTGCTATCCGATTTCCAAAAGTTTGACCAGTTAGTTGATGAATTAAAATTTGTCTTAATCTCAATGACAAACTATAAAACATTTGATCGTTTACTCTAAGAATAGTTGATCCAGCAGAAACTCTTTCAACTTCTTGAAGCTCAGAATAGTTAGAATTATTATTTGGAATATTTTCCCTTGACGCCATTTTTATTAATATAAAAATAGATTTTATTTTTATATAAATATTAAAACAATCCGTGAAAATTATATTGGAAATATAATAATAAATGATCCAGTTGAACAACATTACCAGTTTTTTTAGTTGTCATTGGTACTAAATTATTATCACCATCATATTTTTTAATATTAATTCCAATCACTCTTTCTAGTTTTTTATTTAAATCGAATTCTAATGGAGCTATACCGAAGTGGATTGTATTCCCATTAGAATCACTACTTAATGGTAAAGGGATTCCGTGGGTTTGAATATAGTCGTCGCCTCCATAAGTTTTAGGTGGCGTTGCAATATTTATATTAGAAGATTGTAATCCATCTATTTCAACAACTATGTGATCTGGTATGTCAGGTGTAGTTCCAGAATGAGAAGTATTAGCTGCATATCCCACAAGAGTTAATTTATTTATTGGAACCGATGGAGCAGACATTTTTAATTTTTGAGAAGCGTATTTAGCATCTTCAACTGTCCCTGGGTTTAGATTTCTATAATGGAGAACTAATAAAGGCATTTATTATATATATATATTATATTTTTTTTATTTACAGTTTTAATCTATTTTTCTTCTTTCGGTCTTTCACTTTCATAACAGGTAAATTACCAGATTGTTGCATATTCTGTTGAGTAGGCTGGTGTCTTAAATTAGTATAAAGAAGCTTATCTGGTATTCTACGTTTCCTTATATTTAATATCATTGGTCTATCATTGAATATTTTTTGTTTCTTAGGAGTATTTTTAGGTTTAATCATTTGAGGTTTTGCTACAATATTGTGATCTGTAGGTGGAATTTTACCAGATGCTGAAGTCTTTTTAGTTCTCATTGGTGGTTTAGGTTCTTCTGTAGGGGGCTGTTTATTACCCATTTGTCCTGCACCCATTGCTCCTAAAGTCCCCATTGGTTGCTGGACTATTAATGCTCTCTGCATATTTCCTATATCATTATTATTAGGCATATTGAAATTAATTAAAGCTCTCTTCCAACTATTTTCAAATCTTATATTCTGTATATAAGTATATTTTAATGTAACGATTTCCAAACACTCTTGATAATCATAATCACTATTAATTTTTTCAATTGGGAATAAACTTGAATACTCTGCTATTATTCTATCTACTTGCATTTTTCTAACTTTTTTATCATCTGATGGTCTTAATTCTGTATTTGAAACTAAACTCTTAAAATAAGTAAAGTCTTTATTAAATCTAGTAAATATATTTTGAACAGCCATTGTATGTCCGAAGTTACTAACATCTGGAATAAAATCTCTTTCTAATTGTTCTCTGGCTTCTTCTTCTTCCTGAACATCACCAGCTTTGTCTCTGGCTCTTTCGGCTTCACCTCTCTGCTCTTCTTCAGGTGATGCACCTGAAGCGGGTGGACGAGGAGGTTCAGAAGGTGGTTGAGATGGAGGGGGAGTGGATGTAGGTGTTGGATCAGGTGCGGGTGCTGGAGTAGTTGAAGGTTTCATAGCCTCTAAAAATCTTTTTTTTGCTTCAGATTTCTCAAAGTCCTCGGCTGATGGTTGATTATCAATTGCGTTACCAGTAATTAAATCTTGTTGTTTCCCCGACGTCACATCGAAAATTTTTAAATCGTCTGGTTCGGTTTTCCTTCTTATCTTCCCTGAATCTTCTATTTGTTTTTGTTGTGCTAAATCATCTTTAGTTACTGTATTTAGATTTGTCCGTCGTAAATAGGCGCTCATTCTTGCTATTAGACCATACTCATTATTAAAATCAACTCTATTAAGATTTATTCCTACAAGAGTTGCTTCATCAATTCTAGCGATTTGGTCCCTCTCAAATCTTCTTAAAGTGGTTTTTATTAATTTCATTTTTTTAGGTGCTATTTCATCAGCGATGTCTACAGCTCTTTTAATCACTCCCTCTGGTATTCCCCTTTCCATCATAAAATTATAATATTCATCGTGAGCATCTTTATTACTTTTTTTTGACATTCTTTTAAATAAATTTATTTCTTCTTGATTTCTCTCACCACTGACTAAAGACCAAGTGTTCCCGTGTCTGCTTGTTTTAATATCCTTAAACATAGGATATACACGACCACGGAAATAAATACCAAATTCTGCATTCTTTATTCTATCGACATATAAATTTCTATTAGCAATTAAATCTATACCTCCTGCTGTTGCTCTTTTTGTAGCTATTTTATTTATAGGAGTTATTTCAGCCAATTCATCAAGTTTTTGGTCTAGTTTCTCTACTGCTGGTCCATCTTCAATAGCAAACATTTCATTTTTTACAGGTGTATTACCTTTAAAAACAGTTAATACTTTTTTATTGAATAAATTAAATCCATCTTTTAATTTTTGTTTAATGATTTGAGGTATTTGATATGTGTTAGCTATATCATAAATAGCTTTTACTTCAAAGTCTTTCAGGCCTGTTTCAGTGGCTACCGCCTTAACATATCTTTCTAGTCTTTCTTTAGGATCTTGTATATCAATTAATATATCATAAATTTTATCGAATGTTTCTCTGTTCTTGTTGCTTAAATGAGATCGTAATAATTTTAATGTAGTTGCTGATCTTTTAGTTGAAAACATTGGAAAAACTTGATTCCCTACTACTATACCATTGTTACTCTTTTGAAATGTTTTTAAAGCTAAATTTCTACCTGCGATTTTTACATTAGCTTTTTTACCACCAGCATAATCTTTGAAGGCTTTTTTTACAATTTTGTCAGCCATGGCTTCTCCATTCTCATCTAATATTTCTATTTTAACCATAATATATTATACATATATATTATTTTTAAAAGCCCGATTCTTAAATTATAATCCAGTTGAACTAACTTTATAATTATTATTTGGTATTTGCTGTTTTTGTATTAATGCCTGGATATTTGAAAATTCATCGTCCTCAGCGACCATCTTGTCCGCAGACGTCTGCTTTATCTGCATTCTCTCGTATTCACGCATCATTAACCCACCACTGTAAGCACCAGATCTTCTGCCACCTCCTTGACCACCTCTATTATATTTCTTTTTACCACCGTATTCTCTGATATAGGCAAGACCTTCTGATTTTAATGTGAGTCTTCTACCACGAAGTTCTGCTCCATCAAAATTAATTTCTCGTTTCTCCTGTAATGCTACTTCATCAATATTAATATTATTTGTCTTCTTTTCTTTTACTAGTTTCTGATATCCAGTTACTTTAGATAAATCTTCTTTATCGTGTCTCATTTTACCTTTTGCTCCATTACCAGTAAAAGATTTATTATAATGCATTTTATCTATAGGTAATGGCATATTCCTTTTAGCTCTAAACTCTTTATTTATAAAATTAAATGCAACATTCTCTCTGTTCCATCTTGGTGCGAAATCTACTTTAGTAGGCGGATAATTTACTAGCTTTTGTTCGCTTCTTTGAACGTATGGGATTAGTTTGGGTTCGTAGGTTATTGGCTTTAACTTCATTAACGTTATATATACTAAATATATTATTTTTTTTGTTTGGTTTAATATTAGATATTTTTTTGTTTTTTGGTTTACCATTCCTCTTAACAAATCCAGATTTCCATTTCTTCTGGACAGGTGCTAGAAATTTAAATACAAATTGATTTAATTTTGTTGTACCTTGAATCCAAGAATTTATTACTAAGCATTGATAGGGTGTACCATCGAATACGTGTTCATAAACTTGTATTGCTTCTTTTCTAGTTACCAGTCCTAGATACTCATCCGTAATTTTTTTCCGAACTAAGCTTGATTTAGGTGTCCAGAAGAATGTACAATCAGAATTGTAGCGAATTAAGGGAGTAACCATCACTAGGGATTGGAGTAGGAGAATAACCGTACATCTAAGTTGGTGTCTGCCAAGGGAAAATAACTTCTCTAAATTACCACTATTCTTAATAGATTTACTATTTTTATTATATGTATTCTGTTCTCTTAATCCACTAATATCATTCATAATTATACATATATTTGAACGCTCTTCTATTGGTGTATTACTTTCTAATCTGGTATCTATTATATTTTGTAATGATTCTAAACTATCAAAAATAAAATCATTTGGTACAAACCTTGACATCTGACCCGTAATTTTATCCGTCTGGGACCAAGCGAATATATGACTATATTTATATTTTTTATCTAAGTATTTCATTAAACTATCTAGTAAAAAAGATTTGCCTCCACCGCGTTGGCTTACTAAACATATACTTGGATTATACTTTAGATCATCTAGTACATCATAAGAAAATTCTTTTATATCCATATTTATATATAAACATAAAAAATAAATTACTATATAGTATGAAGAATAAATTAGTTCACGCTTTAGCAGTAGATTACAATAATATTTATACTGTTTGCTGTAATAAATTTTGTCCAGATCATATTCATATATATGGTTCTTCTTCAAATATAGAGGATAGGCTGGAGTATCGTTTTAGTCATTGTCCATGGCAAGAATATAAAGAGATTTGTATTAGAATAGATGAAACGACTAAGAGGTGTAAATTAAATTACTATAAAAAAAATAGAAGTATGACTTTATCTAAAAGAGCTTTTAGACAACAGGAAAAAGCTATGTTGGAAAAAAAAGATATTCTTAAAAAGAAACAATTATATTTTGATCGTAAAAAAGAAATTGTTTTAGATTGTATTTCTAAACAACCATGTAAAGTTTTTTTCGATTAATTTAGTAATGAGAGTTAAAATTATTAAATTTATTTATTTTATTTACCACAGTTATTATCATCAGCATATAAGTCAAAACCTTTGGCCTCTCCCGCCATCTAACGGAGGTCCTAAGACCTCCTAAATTACTATCTTAATATATTCTAATTACTATTATTATATTCTAATTACTAAAAGGTATCTAAATAAAGAGAAGGGTATCTAATAAAACAGTAAAAAGACAAAAGTCATATAAGGGAAAATATATAATAGTTATGTCAAAACGGAATCTAACGGATACCCTTTTCAAAGAACGGATACCTTTCAAAAGTCATTTTGTTTTCTCACAAAGCTATATAAAGTTGATTTACAACATCGCCCGTTAATCTTCTTCTGTTTATAAAAATACTCAGGAAACCATTCATTCATAAGCTTTTTCCATCTATTAGGTAATACCCTCTTCTTATCTTTAGAAGAACAATTCGCATACATCTCACTACATTTAAATTCATTTAGAAGATCCTTTGCTCTCATAAACTCTTTATTAGTAACATCCTCTTCTCTCCCAATATAATAATTATCTACTATCCATTCTTTTATTTCATTAGAAGATAAAAAGTAATTACTATTAGTTTTTTTAACAATATCTGGCTTATCATTAATAATACTTTTATCTTTTAAAAATTTAAAACAATATTTAAGTAGTATATCAAATAATGCAATTTTAACAGATTCCGTCCATTCTTCAGATACATATTTAGAATTTGCTATATAGTATTTCCTTTTACTTTCTTTAAGGAGAAGCCTTTTATCATCTTTAGAAACGAACGATGATAGGAATTCAATAATATTTAACCTTTCAGATAACGCATCTTGACCATTACAATTATCTAATAACGGCAAATTATTGCATTCCATAACAGTAGTATTTTTCTTAGGAACACGACTATCGGTTTTATATAAAGCACGAGCATTTATAATTTTATCATCACTACATATATCCTTCATTAAGTTACTATCCAGCTTCCCTTCGTGATCTGGTTCAGTAGTTAATAAAAATCTTTTAAATTTAATATTATTAATATCTTGTCTATCCTGACTTTTACTTTTAATTAATGTTTTATGATTTAATTTATAATAATAATCACCCATCATAATCCTCACAATTTCATTAAGAGTACCCTTACCATTACGCCCAGCACCTTTAAAAATAATGAACTTTGCAATAGGAATACCAACTAATGACGTAGAAAGTAAAAGTAAAGTAAATTCTCTAATTTCTTTATTAGATAATATAGTGGATAAAACTTCAGTTAATTCAGAACGTTGTTCTTCAGTAGATTCAACATAATCATAACCAGCACATAGCGTAGCATATTTATCTTTTTGCGGTTCATCTTTTTCACCAGTTTTTAAATTAATACAACAATTATTAAAAACAAATTCATAATCATTTTTATTTAAATCAGTTATTTCAACTTGCTTAATAGAATATATAAAGAATTTACCAACACATTTAATATGATTATTATTTTTAACTAATAAAAATACTTTTGATAATTCTTTGAACCCAGTATTATTTGGTTTTTGTAAACATTCATTAATTAATTTTTTATATAATTTAGATAAACATTTATTAATTTTGTGATTTAAAGATTCTTTTGTAATTGGTTTCCAATAAGTATTATTCCAATTATAAATAGAATCATTACCTTCACAATAAATATAATCATCGCCAATAATACTAAGAACAATATCAGCTAAATCAGCGTGTGTACCAGTATATAATATATCATTAATATTAATACTATTATCACTTTTTGTTTCCCATAAACCATCTCTTTTTAACCATTTAATAATAGTACCAAAAGTAACTTGTTTAGAATTTATTTTATTACTATTAGACCAGAAGTGTTCATAAATTCCATCTGGAATATTATTGTATTCTGGCACTTCTCTCGATCTTTTAATAAATAATTCTTTACAAGCTTCAGTGTTATTTTCATAATGCATAGCCCAGCCTATATTACGCCATCGATCATAATCAGCAAAATAAGACTCAGGACATTTACCAATGACCTGTTTAATTTCCATCATTGTTTTTTTAATTTCAGGTTCTAGACAAGTATTTTTAATTATTGGTTTTTTAGGACCAGGGTCAGGATCACCCTTTTCAACATAGAAACAATTTAATTCATTAAATAAACCATCAGGCATTCTAGTTGGTTTAATTTCATTATAAATACTATATGATCCTTTTTTAGATTTAGAACCAGCTCCAACAAAGTAGCTATTCTTACCAATTTTAATATCATATTTTTTAGCTCCTAGATTGGACCGCATTTTCCAGTGGTGCATTCTATCATCTTTTAAGTATATGTAATGATACCCGCCACCTCCGGTTTTCTGTGTAAAAGTTTTTTTATACCTATCTTCTATATCTTGTCCATCTTTATCGAGATCACAATCGACACAAATTAAATGTTGACACCTGACTCCAAAATTATCAGAATTATTAGCCAAAATGTTGTGTATTTTTGGGTCTTTCCCCGCAAAAGCTTCAGTTGGCGTTTTGTTATTTGTTAACGATAAGAAATTTGTATTTTTTGGTAATAAGGATTTTACACGATTCATTATATTACCCTTAGATTTATTTTTTGATTTAATTTCGATTGAAATATTTCCAACTGTAGTCATTTTTAATTTATAACCCGATAAATGAAAAAACAACTTCTTAATCAAATTTTTTAAATTAAATTAAATATAATTAAAAGAAACAGTAAATAATTAAAAGAAACAGTAAATAATTAACTCATTTATTCCATAAATTGTTAATATAGTAATCAATAGTACTTTTATCCTTAGCAGCCAGCACGTGCTTATTAACTTTTGTAGTGTTTTTAGCTTGTAATTTTTTTTTATAAGTAGATTCTCTATCGCGTTGATGCGTTTTATTATAATATAGGCGTTGAGATTCCCTGACAGCATCTCTATTTTTCCAATAATTTTTTTTTCTATATGCAGAGACTTTTTCTTTGTTTTTATTTCTATAAATTTTTTGTTTTTCCCTTCGTAGATTTATTTCTTCCTCTGTAAGATTTTCTAACTTAAGTTTCCTGTTAGCTTTAACCTTTTCCTTGTTGGCGTGATACCATTCGTTTGCCCAATTATTTTTTTTAATTTTATCGAAGTTTTTAATATATATTTTATGTTGTGCCATAATTTTAGCTTTATTTTTATCATAATATTTGCGCTGAGATATTTTTTTATTTAAATTTTTTTGCTCCTCACTCAAAGTTTTTTTGCCAGTCATAGCTTGTAGATCATTTACGTTTTTCCTACCCATAGTATAAAAATAATAAGAGAATATATTTTTAATATATTTTAGATAGAATAAATAAAGAATCGATAAAAGAATAAAAAGAAAAGAAATACCATAAAATAATTAATAAAATAATAAATAACCAGTTCCCAGGCGCATTTTTGCCTAAACCAGTCTTTAAGTAGTAGTTTTGGCGTCAAAAAGTCCGAATTCCGATAAAAGCCCGATTTTCGACATTAATTGGCGCCGCATTAAAGACTTAAAGATTACCTTGTATATTTATGCCTTCTAAAAGGCATAAATATACAAGGTAATCTTTAAGTCTTTAAT
>Ga0209816_1001608_pt1 | contig 16826 bp, 19 predicted proteins | sample CoawatmetaG01DNA_FD_187509 | JGI IMG/M metagenome (GOLD analysis project Ga0209816, IMG submission 187509) | Marine microbial communities from the West Antarctic Peninsula - Coastal water metaG017-DNA (SPAdes) (version 2) | ecosystem: Environmental > Aquatic > Marine > Coastal ... | reverse complement strand
ACTTTTGACCAACTCTGTTTTCTGGATATTTGGAAAAGCTCTGAAAGCCTTACCCCATAAGGGTTTAAATGGTCGGGACGGCAGGATTTGAACCTACGACCCCCTGCCCCCCAGTCTAATACTTTTTGAATATTAAACAAAGGGTTAAGTTGGTATCGGGGAAAACCAACCAATATTTACCCATTGTTTTTATTGAGTTTTTCAGAACGTTTTCCCCGCAATCGGGCTACAGAGAATGAACTAAGATTACGTGTATAGTTCCACAACATGGACTCCCCAGCAACTAACTATGAGCTAAGTACACCATGCCACTTATACGGCCGCCATACATACTTGACCAGCAGTGTGAACTCGATACTGGCTGAAATTGCCTCTTCTTATGACTAGCTCCTTACTCGTGATGCATGACCTTTCCATGAGTGTTACCTACCCTCTATAACTTTACCATTAACGTTATTGCAAAAAATGCTTATCAATCGGCTAAAGCTGGAGTTCGAGCTGGATGAGACGGGTGGTGGTTGGCCTTTATAGTTATTTGGTAACTAGCAAAGTGGTGGCTCTTTCCAAAGGCTTTGCTCTACGCGTCTGCAGAGGCTCAACCGTGGAATGTACATCGACCATTTATGTAGCTCAGAAAATCCAATCAATTATTTATTTGGTCCCCTATTTGGCCCCGGTTAAGCAAGTGAGCTGGCTTTAATAACACCTCATCCGGAACCCACGCCTAAAATGATTCTTAGTATATTAGTGCAGAGTTCGAGGCTTGTGTAAATTATGCCGTGCCAGATTTACTTAACCACTAGAGACTGATCCAAGTGTGGGATTGGGTCGATTGCACCATAACCAGAAATAGTCACCGCGGCTACGTAAGCTGCTCTAGCGCCGCAGTCAGCGAGGTTAAGACCTTGGCAGTAGGCAGCCAAAAACGCGCCTGCAAAAGCGTCACCTGCTCCGGTAGAGTCGACGGCTGTTGTGGTTACTGGGGGTATTATGTGGCGCTGCTGAGCATCTGCAATATAGGCACCTTGCGCACCCAATTTGAGTACTACCGTGCGTGGTCCTTTGGTGAGAAAGAAATCAACTATTTCATCTTTGTCGGTGAGACCAGTTAGCAGGGTTACTTCATCAATACTTGGAAAAACGATGTCGGTGTATAGCAAGGCAGCAAATATAGTTTTTCTAGCCAGATCTTTGGACCAGAGTTGCAGGCGTAAATTTGTATCGTAGCTAGTAATAACGCCTTGGCTTCTGGCATATATTAAGGCTTCAGTAACAGCCTCTCGCATGCTGGTACTGATTGCTTGTGAGATTGCCGAAACGTGTAATATTTTAGTGGAGCATAAATATTCGTGGGGCAATTGTGCATTGTTAAATAGGCTGGCCGCAGACCCTTTGCGGTAATAGCTAAAGTGGCGCTGTTCTTCATGAGGCTGCACGAAATATATTCCAGTACTGGCGTCTAGGTGGCGTAATACTTCCCGGGTATCTACTTTTTCGTGTTCCCAAAGCTTGAGCAGCGCGTCGCCAAATAAATCACTCCCGACAGAACATAGATAGCCTACTTTAGCGCCTTGGCGAGCTGCGGCAATGGCGGTATTCGAGGTGTCTCCACCAAAGCCTTGGGTGTATGAGGGCGGCTGGCCAGGCTGAGCTATCAATTCCACCATAGGTTCGCCAAAACAAATTAAGTCAAGCATGTTAGTCACCGATAGGCTTGGGGCCAGTATCCGTTTGTGCCCACATCAAAGACGTGCGAATGCGACGTAAGTTGAGCTTGGTTACATCTTGATGCCTGTGGGCAACGCCAGCGGCAAGCACATCAATGATTGCCATGTTGATGAGGCGCGCTGCGGAGGGTTTGAAAATGTCCTGGTCCTCAGGTAGGTTCACCTCTAAGGCTAGGTCCGAGGTTTGGGCCAAAGCTGAACCTCTGGTAGTAAGGCTAAGGGTGCTGGCACCATATTGGTTGGCAATGTTCACGCTGTCTATGAGTTCTCGTACCTGACCAGTGGCTGAAATAGCGAATAGCAGGTCACCCTTGCCTAGGGTCGAGGCTAGCATGCGTTGGTAATAACCGTCGGAGCTAGATTCAGTAGGTATCCCCAATCGGAAAAACCGGTTAGCACCTTCTTTTGCCACTGTTGACGAGCCGCCACCAACACCGATAAAAACTATCCTTTTACAATTACTGATTAGGTCAATGGCCCGCTCGAGGTCCTCAGGAATTAGTTGTCGCTGAGCAATATTGAGAGTGTCTACCAAGGTGTTAAATACTTGACTCACTAAGCGCTCAGTAGCTGTTCCTGAATCATAAGAATCAGCCATGTATTGTAAGCTAACAGCCACATTTTGCGCCCAATTGATTTTAAAATCTTTAAAACCTTTACACCCTAAGCTACGACAAAAGCGGTTGACTGTGGCATCAGATACGTCTACTTGTTCAGCAATCTCCCGTATAGTCAGGTGAGCCACTGTGTCAATATTGGCTAACACATAATCGGCTACCTGTTGCTCACTACGATGAAAACTACCGTTGAGCTTATACAGCTGAGAGATTAGGTCGATGACTTCAGGCATAGTACTTCCTGCTGCTAATTTGCTAGCCGTGCAATGGCTAAGTATTGGTTAGGGGCTTATAGGCAATAACGTCTATTTCTACCTTAGCGTCTACCATGATGGCAGATTGTACCGTAGATCGAGCTGGGGGGTGTTCATGAAAATATTTTTCAAATACGCCATTGAAGCTCCAAAAGTCTCTGGGGTCGTCTAACCAACAATTCACCTTAACGACGTGCTCTATGCCACAGCCTGCTTCAGCCAATATAGCGATCACATTCTGCATGGTTTTATGGGTTTGCTTGACGATCCCACCATCAATTATTTCGCCGTCTAGCATGGCCACTTGACCTGATACGTATACAAAGTCGCCCGCTCTAACAGCCTTCGAGAAAGGTAATTTTTGACCTCCAGCTCCCGGTGGTACTATTTCATAACGGTGTATTCCAGTTTCTTCACTCATGTGGTTTTTCTCCTTGTCGGGTCAGATATTCCCCAGATTAGATTATAGTGCAAGCTAGTATGTTAATGGTGCAGTTGCGATGCAACCATATCATGCATGAAATAAAATTTCACCAAATAGGATTTGCCCCACTCACATGAAATAAACTTGCTTAGAGACGGGATTTATGTAATTGTATTTCACATCAATTTGGTCAGATATAAATTATCGACCTCAATTGACTAACCACCGGAGAAGTGAAATGAAAATAAAATCATATGTTAGGACGGCGGTCATAATGACCGCCATGTCAGTGGCTGGCTCCGTGCTGGCCGAAGGCACTCTGCGCTACGCAACTGTAGGTGAGCCACCCAGTTTAGACCAACAGGTGGTCACATCTGACCTCGCTACGACTATTGCTCATCACATGTTTGAAGGTCTCTATACCTTTAATGCTAATAATGCGCCAGTTGGCCTTTTGGCTTCAGGTGAAAGTGTCAGTGCCGATGGCAAAACCATTGTTATTAGCCTACGAGAAAATGTGACCTTCCATAATGGTAAACAAATGACTGCGGTGGACGTAGTTGCATCTTTGAATCGATGGTTGGAACATGGTTCACGCGGTAAGCTGTTAAGTGGCAACATTACTTCTGTTGAAGCAACAGGCGATTACGAAATCACCCTGAACTTTGACGCAGTATTTGGCCCTTGGCAGAACCTCATGGCCTTCATTAACGGTGGCCCAGCCATTTATCCATCGGAAATTGCGGCTGCAGCTGGTAAAGCACCTATCGCGCCTTCCGATTATATCGGTACAGGTCCTTACAAGTTCAACGAATGGAAAGCTAACCGTTATGTTGAGTTAGTTCGTCACGACGGTTACAACTCACCTGCAGGTGCAGCTGATGGTTATGGCGGCGCCCGCGATGCTATTTTTGACACCTTACGTTTCATTCCAGTACCCGACGTGGGCACTCGTATAAGCGGTTTGAAGGCAGGCGATTATGACTATGCGGAAAACATTCCGGGTGACCTTTTTGCCGGATTAGACGCGGACGAAAATGTGAGCACTATTCTTAACGGTGGACCGATCTTTGGTTTGGTGTTTATGAATTCTAAGGAGGGGCCACTTAAAGAAAACTTTGCTCTACGCCGTGCAATCCAAACTGCGTTGAATAAAGATACGGCCCTACGCATAGCTGCTGGCCCTGAAAAGCTATGGCGTGCTAACGGATCTTTCTTACCTGAAGGCAATGTTTGGTATTCCAAGTCTGGTATCGAGAAGTTCAGTGAAGGCAATGCCGCCAAAGCCAAAGAAATGGCAGCAGCAGCCGGTTACGCTGGTGAACCAATTAAGTTTATGGTCTCCACTAACTACGCCTTCCACTATGATAAAGCGGTGGTTTATACCAAGCAATTGGCACAAGCTGGCTTTAATATAGATCTTCAAGTCTACGATTGGGCGACCTTGATCAAGAAACGTAGCCAACCTGATCAGTGGGACCTGTTCTTTACCCACCACGGTTTTGTGCCAGATCCGATTCTTATATCGGTCATGAACGACAGTTACCCTGGATGGTGGAGCACACCTGAAAAGGCAGCATTGAAAGCTGAATTCACTGGTACTGCAGACAAGGCTAAGCGTGCTGTAACTTGGAATAAGTTACAAGACCTGATCTACGAGCAAGTGCCAACCATGAAGACAGGCGATATTTATACCTATAATATTGCTTCAACCAAGCTTAAAGGCCTAGCTCCTTCAACCTTGATTTGGCCACACTTCTGGGGCGTGAGTAAATAACCACGTTTGAATGTAAGATGCGGTAATACAGGGACGTATTACCCGCTATTTCCCACCTATCCTCATAAAAGGCAGACATGTCCGTATTCATTATCAAACGTTTGTTGAGTCTGATACCCACCTTATTATTGGCATCGATGCTCATCTTTTTATTCGTTCACCTAATTCCCGGAGATCCAGCGGCTGTGCTTCTGGGTGACCTCGCGACGCCAGAAGAAGTGGCGGCGCTTACCACAGAAATGGGCCTTGATGAGCCGGTCTATTTACAGTATTACTATTGGCTCACGCACGTTTTACAAGGTGATTTGGGGACATCCATCTTTTTCCAAGTTCCTGTATTAACTGTGATCGGCGACGGCGCAGAAACTAGCATATTACTGGCTTTGATGACTATGATATGGATCATCACAATAGGCCTTCCATTAGGTATTTTAGCGGCCAGTCGCCATGGCACTATTGTTGATCAATTATGTAGTGGCGGAGCTATGATGGCAGCATCGGTGCCAACCTTTTGGTTGGGCCTTTATTTAATCCTAATCTTTTCCGTTGGCCTAGGTTGGTTACCTAGTTCTGGATTTCCTTCATTGACGGATGATGGAGGCGTATTCAATCTGCGCTATTTAATCTTACCCAGCTTGGCCTTAGCTGCTCCAAATGCAGCCTTAATTATACGTCTAGTAAGGTCGAGTATGTTGGACGTAGCACGTGAAGACTTTGTCCGTACTGCTAGGGCCAAAGGGTTGCACCCCACTCGTATCGCCGTGAAGCACGTCTTTCGTAATGCGCTAATTGCCGTTGTAGCAGCCTTTGGTTTCACTTTTGCTGCTCTCATCTCCGAGGCCGTGGTGACAGAAACTGTATTTTCTTTACCCGGCATTGGTCGCTTGGTAGTGCAGTCAATATTGCGACGCGACTATCCAGTGATACAAGGTGTGATATTGGTCATTGTGGTGCTGTATATGACTATTAATTTATTGGTCGATTTGGCTTATGCCCGACTTGACCCGAGGGTATCACTAAAATGAGTTCACTAGGGCTATCTTTAATGCTCCCCTTACAAAATTATTGGTGTATTTTGTGGCGTCGCAAGCTGACACTAGTTGCGGTCATTTGGTTGTTAGTGATTGTTGCTGCGGCTCTGCTGGCACCTTGGATTTCTCCCTATGATCCACTTGACATTAATGCTATGGATCGATTGCTGGAACCCAGCATGACGCATTGGTTTGGTACTGACAATTTTGGTCGTGACACTTTGTCGCGTTGCATATACGGCGCCCGTATGGCCATTGTGATAGGCTTGGGGTCTGTGCTTGTGGCATTGGTTGGGGGTACGTTGATAGGCATGCTGTCGGCCTATTTTTCGCGCCTGGGACATGTGTTGATGCGAGGTGTAGATGTGCTGATGGCCTTCCCAGCACTGTTACTAGCGTTGATCTTGATGACCTTGTTGGAGCGCAGTATCGTTAACACGGTATTGGTCATTGGTTTGGTGTATATGACTACCACCGCACGAATTATTTTTGGCATGAGCCTTAAACTTAAGGGAGAAGTATTTGTTGATGCTGCCCTATGCACTGGCGCCAGCCACAGTCGAATTTTATTGAAGCACATGTTACCCAATCTTTGGTCTCCCTTATTAGTCCAGGCCAGTTTCATTTTTGCCTTCGCGCAATTACAAGCAGCGGCATTGGACTTCTTGGGCTTAGGCCTACCACCAGAAGTACCCAGTTGGGGTAACATGTTGGCTGAAGCACGGATTTATATTACCCGGGCATCTTGGTTGCTAACCTTTCCTGGACTGTTAATTATTCTGTCAGTATTTTCTATAAATCTAGTAGGTGATTTACTGCGTGACAGCATGGATCCGCGCTTTAAAGACGACATTGCAGGTGTATAGATGGCACTCTTAGAAATAAAAGATCTGTGTATTGCCATTGCCACTCAAGATGGCCTAAAACCGGTGGTTCAGGGCATTAGTATGCAGTTGGAAGTAGGCCAAACCTTGGGTATCGTGGGTGAATCTGGGTGTGGAAAAAGTATCACTGCGTTGGTGCTGATGGGACTCACTGAAGGCACGCAAATTCGCATTACTGGCGGTAGTATCGGATTTGACGGGCAGGATTTGTTGACACTGTCGGCAGCCCAAAGGCGCGAACTGATGGGTAATCGTATGGCGATGATTTTCCAAGAACCCATGACTAGCCTAAACCCAGTGTATCGCGTTGGTGCGCAGATCGTCGAAGCCATTCAGCAGCATCAAAACTGTTCTACCCAAGCTGCCTATCAGAAAGCGGAAGAATTACTACGTCAAGTGGGCATTCCGGAATCGGCCAAGCGACTGCAAAGTTATCCTCATCAATTATCTGGGGGCATGCGTCAGAGGGTAATGATTGCTATGGCTTTATCGTGTGAGCCCTTGTTGTTAATTGCTGATGAACCCACCACGGCACTGGATGTCACTATTCAGGCGCAGATATTACAGTTGCTTAAAGACCTGCAGCAAGAACGAGGTATGGCCTTGATTCTTATCTCCCATGACTTAGGGGCGATTGCCAATATGGCCCGAGATACGCTCGTTATGTATCGTGGAACCGTGGTAGAAGCTGCAACTACCCAGGAGTTGTTTGCTGCCCCAGGCCACCCGTACACCCAAGGTTTACTAGGGTCCATACCCGATCCAGATCACAAGGTAGATGAGCTGGCTACTATACCTGGTCGGGTGCCCATGATGGGTGAGCATGTTTCGGGCTGTCAGTTTCACCCTCGGTGCTCGTATGCGACGGATGAGTGTCGAAATAAAGCGGCGCCTAAATTAGGTACGGATCACCTTGTTTATTGTCACCATCCGTTGACCGACAGCACTCAGCAAGGAGCCTTATAATGAGTCAGCCACTGTTGCAAGTTAAAGAACTACATACCCATTTTAATATGCCTAAAGCTGGGCTTTGGCCACTTTCAAAACCAGTTACGTTGCGGGCAGTGAATGGAGTTAGTTTTAGTATTGAAAAAGGCGAAGTGTTGGCGCTGGTGGGAGAGTCTGGCTGTGGCAAGTCAACCATAGGTCGAACATTAACTCAGCTAGAAGAGGCTACCTCAGGGAGCGCACTTTTTGAAGGGCAAGATATTCTGAGCTTGACTCGAGCCGAGTTCAGGCCCTTGCGTCGGGCTATTCAAATGGTCTTTCAAGACCCGTTTGCATCGCTGAATCCTCGCATGAGGATAGGTGAAATATTGGCTGAGCCACTCCATGTGCATGGTTTGGTTTCAAGCCCAGCCGAGGCGACGCAGAGGGTCGCAGAGTTGCTCCAACAAGTGGGGCTCGATCCGCAGGTAGTGAGTAAATATCCATATGAATTCTCTGGTGGCCAACGCCAGCGTATTGGCATCGCCAGGGTGATGATTCTAGCCCCTAAGCTGGTTATCGCCGACGAGCCTGTTTCCGCGCTTGATGTTTCGGTACAAGCGCAGGTGCTCAACTTGCTAAAAAAATTGCAAGGCGATACAGGCTTTTCCATGTTGTTTATTTCCCATGATTTGGGTGTGGTCAGGCATGTCGCCGACCGTGTGGCCGTAATGTACCTTGGACAAGTGGTAGAGCTAGCCCCCACAGAAGAAATATTTAACAAACCCAATCACCCTTACACCCGCCTATTGCTGGATTCTATTCCCCGTATCAACCAAGCCCAGTACAGTAGCGCACCGACTAAACAAGCCGAGCCCTTGAGTCCTATGCAGGTGCACCCAGGTTGTAGTTTTGTCAATCGCTGCAGCTATGCCCAGCCTCAGTGTCAAAACAAGCCGCCAGGATTGGTAGAATTAAGTGAGTCGCACCAAAGCCGTTGCCATTTGGCTTCAGAATTATTATTGGAGACTGTGTCATGACAACAATTCCACGCGTTTTTGTGGCCTCAATTGCCACCGAAACTAATACCTTTTCACCTTTACGTACAGACTTGACAGAGTTTAAAAACAGTTTCTATGCTGAACCTTATGATCACCCAGAAACGCCAACCCTATGCAGTGCGGTGTTTCCTGTATGTCGCAAGCTGCAGGCCCAGGGCGCTATTGAATTAGTTGAGGGTACTGCAACTTGGGCCGAGCCAGGCGGTATGGTCAATCAAGATACCTGGGAATACCTCCGCGACAAGGTGTTGATGGAGCTTAAAGCTGCAGGGCCTATAGATATTGTTTTGTTGGGTTTACATGGTGCTATGGTGTCACAGGAATGCAATGACTGTGAAGGTGAATTGTTACAAGCAGTGAGAGCCATAGTCGGGCCGAGTGTGGTGGTGGGAGCTACTTTGGATCCCCACTCTCACTTGACCCAAACCTGCTTAGATAATGCAAGCCTGTTAAAAGCATTTAAAGAGTTTCCTCATACTGATTTTGTCGAATGTGCTCAAGCGATAGCCAGATTAGCCCTTGCGGCCTATCATGGTAGCTGTCAGCCAGTGATGTCTCCATTTGACTGCCGTATGATTGATGTCTTACCTACCAGCCAAGAGCCAATGCGTAGCTATATTGACCGTATTAAGATTTTGGAACAAGAACCTGGGATTCTGTCGATCTCTCTGATCCATGGCTTTATGGCTGGAGATGTTCCAGAAATGGGCACTAAGGTGCTGGTGATTACTGATAATAACCCACAGCTAGGAGCTAAATTGAGTCGCCAGCTAGGGCTTGAATTATTTGCCTTACGGGGCACCACAAGCCCTGATTTTGTTGGTCTACAAACCGCTATTGACCAAGCTAAGGAGTCTGAATCTTATCCTGTTGTCATCGCGGACGTGTGGGACAACCCTGGTGGCGGTGTTGCAGGGGATTCGACCTTGTTGCTTCGAGCCTTGCTGGATCAAGGTATAGACAACCTGGCCTTTGCATCAATTTGGGACCCAATGGCTGTGCGATTGTGTTTTTCCGCAGGTGTTGGTGGCCGTCTGGCCTTGCGATTTGGCGGTAAAACCGATGCCTATTCGGGTGCCCCAATTGATGCCCAGGTCACCGTGATTAGGTTGGTAAGTAAAGCGATGCAGTCGTTCGGCGATAGCAAAGTTCCTTTAGGTGATTGTGCAGTCATTCGGGTAGCTGGCATCGAGGTAATTCTTAATACAATACGGGTGCAGGTTTTTAATCCAGATATATTCACCAACTTGGGTATTGATCCTAGGGCTAAAAAAATCCTTGTGGTTAAGTCTACCAACCATTTTTACGATGCTTTTGCTCCTATTGCTGGGTGTATTATTTACGCTTCCATTGACGGCCCTTACCCTAATAACCCGGCGACCAATGATTATAAACACTTGAGTAGGGATATTTGGCCGCGTGTAACTAACCCCCATGAGGAAAGTTTGCCACCATGACAGAGAATCTAGAAGGGCAGACTTGCTGGATTGCAGTGGATTGGGGTAGTACCCATTTACGTGTATGGGCCGTTAATGCAAGCGGGCAAGTGATTGCCCAAGATTACTCTGACCAAGGTCTCAATAACATTCAAGAGAATGGCTTTGAACGTGCTCTACTCGACTTAGTGGAACCTTGGTTGAATACAGGTAGAGTGACGCAGGCGGTTGCCTGTGGGGTCGTTGGTGCACGCCAGGGTTGGTGTGAATCGGCATATCAAGAGACTCCATGCTATCCTCTCCAGGCTGCTCAATTTACTAAAGTGAGCTGCGAGGATAAGCGTCTCGCGGTGACCATAGTAGCGGGAGTTATGCAGGCCCACCCAGTAGATATTATGCGTGGTGAAGAAACTCAAATCGCTGGGTTTTTGAGTGATCAGAGCGACTTTAATGGCGTTGTTTGCTTGCCTGGCACCCACGCAAAATGGACGCTGATTGAATCCCATCAGCTGATGCACTTCACCACCTTTATGACGGGCGAGTTATTTGACCTATTGACCAACCACTCGGTGTTGAAACACACGGTAGCTGCTCAAGGCTGGCACTCCGAAGCCTTTACCTGGGGTGTACAACAGGCCTATAACGAACCTAGCTTAATCACCTCACAATTGTTTTCATTACGGGCAGGTGCCATTGTCGACGGATTGCCTGCTGCCGAAGCTAGGGCTCGTTTGTCGGGGTTGTTGATTGGGCTGGAGCTCAAAGCTGCAGAAGGTTATTGGCGCCACAAAGAGGTGGTGATCCTAGGCAACTCGAGCTTAGCAAAACTCTATCACCAGGCCCTTATTATTATGGGGGTTCAAGCCGAGATAGTAGATAACGAACGTCTCACTATGGCGGGGTTAAGCTGCGCGTACAGCCAATTAATACATGAGAAGGGGTAAACATCAGTGCAGCGTCAACTCATAGCCATTTTAAGAGGGGTGAAAAGTCACGAAGTATGTGACATTTGTGAGGTTATTATTAAAGCTGGCATTAGCAGAATTGAGGTCCCCCTCAACTCGCCAAACGCATTGCAGAGTATTACGCTATTAGTGGAAAAGTTTGGTCATTTGGCGCAAATCGGTGCAGGTACGGTAACGACAGTGGATCAGGTGGATGCCTTGCATGATCTAGGTGCTCATTTTATCGTCTCGCCTAACTGTGATGTAAGAGTGATTCAGGCCACCAAGGACAAAGGCCTCACAAGCTACCCAGGCGTTCTTACACCCAGCGAATGCTTTACCGCTTTGGAGCATGGTGCAGATGCCTTGAAGTTATTCCCTGCTTCCTTATTAGGGGTGCAGGGGTTGTCGGCTATAAGGGCCGTGTTGCCCAGCAAAACTGCCTTATATCCGGTTGGTGGTGTGGGACCTAGTAATTTTTTAGCCTGGCGTAAAGTTGGGGCTACTGGTTTTGGCTTGGGTAGTAGTCTATATGAGGCAGGTGATTCTGTAGCTAAGGTCGCCACCAGCGCGACCATAATAGTGGCAGCTTACGACCTGCTGGAACCAATGGAGTAGCAATAATGAGCTTACCTCAGCAAGAGTTGAACCTAGATACCCCCGCAGTGGTAATCGATACGGCACAGGTTAAGCGTAATATCGATGCATTTCAGGCATATTGTGATGAGCATGGAATGGCTGTTCGTCCGCACATTAAAACCCACAAGTTACCTCAGTTTGCCCATTGGCAACTGGAAGCTGGCGCGGTGGGTATAACCTGTCAAAAAATTTCCGAGGCAGAAGTCATGGCCGATGCCGGGATTGAGGATATATTGATTACGTACAATATATTAGGGGCTGTTAAGCTACAGCGTTTGAAACAATTGGCACGGAAGCTGTCCAAGTTGGCAGTAGTTGCCGACAATGGCACTGTGGTGGAAGGTTTGGCTAAAGCCTTTGAAGATTCTGATGGACTTTTAAAAGTCTGGGTTGAGTGCAATACCGGCGCCCAGCGATGTGGCGTTGAACAACCGCATCAAGTAGTGGCTTTGGCCCAGCAAATCGAGGCATCAAACGGGCTTACATTTGCCGGACTCATGACTTACCCGCCAACAAAGGGTCATGCTAAGGTAATGCAGTTTATGACTGCCGCCAAAGTTGCCTTAAATCAGGTTGGACTTCCTTGTCCAGCAATTACCAGCGGCGGCACACCTGATCTATGGCAAGCGTGTTCTCTGGATATTATTAACGAATACCGCCCTGGCACATACATTTACAACGATCGTTCGCTAGTTGAATATGGCACCTGCAGCTGGCAAGACTGTGCCTTGACAGTGGTGGCCACAGTTGTCAGTGCGAACGCAGACGGTAGGGCAATTATCGACTCAGGCTCCAAAGTGTTGTCGTCGGACTTGCTGGGATTACAGGGTCATGGCTATGTCATCGGACACCCGCAGGTCACTATTAGCGGCCTCAGCGAAGAACATGGCCACTTAGTGTGGCCGACCTTGGATCAGCCGTTTCACGTCGGGCAGCAATTACGTATCATTCCTAACCATGCCTGTGTAGTCAGTAATCTAGTGGGCAGGGTATGGTTGTATCAAAATGAGCAATTTAACCTCACGGAGGTGGCCGCACGAGGTACGGTTGTTTAGCGATTAGGCCGGCACAGCGCTTTAGTAGTTTATATTAGTAAATATTACATTATATTATGCTAAAATATATAAATGTGGGGGTAGGGCTTTACCTCAGCAGCAGGTTTATCAAAAGGAAATCAAAAAATGGCATCACATGGTGGCATGAGAGAAGGTTCAGGTAGGCCAGCAGGTGCTGTTAATAAGGCAACGTCTGAACTTAAGTTCAACCTGTCTGAGTTGGCTAGGCAACATACCAATGACGCATTGGATACGCTGGTAGATGTAATGAAGTCAGGTCAGAGTGACTCGGCTAGGGTTGCAGCGGCTACCGCGATACTTGACCGAGGGTACGGCAGGCCAACAAAAACAACATCACTTGAAGTTAATGCACCTTTTGTCCCTACGAAAATTCAGCTGGTGGCTTATGCAGGCTCAGAGTAAAGCAATGCCGCTTTTTAATCACAGGAATGGTTTTGTACGAATTAGAAGGAGCGATTCGGTTTAATTAGAGGGGTAATAAAGTGGGTATTTTTGTTTAAATAATAAAATAACTTATTTATATCAAATGCTTAGTAGTGTGTAATGGTGCCCGGAGACGGAATCGAACCGCCGACACGAGGATTTTCAATTGACGTGTCAAATATAATTTTAATTATATCAATAGTTTATATAAGTTATACCTAGTGTGCCAGGTAGTGTGCTACACAAGTTGGTTCCTTTATACGGCACCAACTTCAATCATATCGTGTTAAACACTACATAACTACTTCCTCTCACGCTTGGGAAATTGACCTTTTCCTGCGTTCTCAATGTACTGCTTTGCTATAGTCAGGTGGCGCTCTACAAGGCTGGTCTTACGACGAAGTACTACCTTTTGGCTGTATGCCTTGATAGCATCTTCTTGCCCTTCATCTTTTCGGATCATTATTACTCGCATTGTTGGGTCGACCACCTCATTAACAATCAAGCCGCACTGATCAGCCAACTCCCAATAACTCAATTCGGGTTGTTCTAAACGTTTGTCGTAAACATCGAGATGCTTGGCAAGTGAATAGACCACCGCTTTAGTGTGGAGTGGATATTTAGCGCGAGATCTGTGACCACGACCCTTCTTCTTATGCTCATTCAGTGCTCGCTTAAAGCGGCTAATGAGGTAGGTTTTATCTAATTCTAGCGGAATGGTCAGCGTGATGGTATTTTCATCATTAATAGCAGTATCGGTCACTTCTATTTTTCGTTGAGGTGGTTCCATAAAGATAGTGCGATGACGATCCCACCAATCCAAAAAATCATCCTCCTCAAAGATGTTCCCCCAATGCTCATACAACTCAGCATACTTCTTTGGTTTTCCTGTACGACAAAATTTTTCATAACCTGTATTGCGCTTTAGGTACTCAAACCAAAAATAATACGCATTACGTTGATAATCCGGCGCGTCACGATACGGCTGGTTTAATGGTCGTCGTCGCGAGGACACCGTTTCTCTGGGGTATGTATGAAGAAAATTCCCTTCACCTTCGTATAGAACACAAGTGTGCTTCACATTATCGCCTTAAATGTCCACGTCTATTGTGTACAGTTTATAATCAAATTAACTCATAATTTAGAATATTATATAATAGTTATACGGTTTGAGGCAAAGCGATGAACGCAAGCCAGCCGTAAAATCTAAAAAGAGAAAATATTATGTTCCACAAACTTTTGTTTAAAACTGCAACAATGACTTTCAAAGATCTGTTTACGGTTAACCAAAACTCAGTCAACAAGAAATACAATAAAAATTTTTATGAGGATAGTTTGTTTGAAGAAGTGAAGAAAGAAAACGGAATGAGCACTAATGAAGCGTTAGCCTTAAAGGCAACAATTTATTTCCTGATGTTTCATGAGCATCGTGGAGGTGTGCCTTGTGAGCAACATATCCGCACACAAGTGCAATACGCCCCAGGAAGGCATGTCTATCTTGATATGACATATGTCGACTTTATGAGGTATGCGACGATAGTTTAAGTTGCTGCAACGCTTGCTGGTAATAGGTATGAAGAAAAACCAGGACTTGGAAACGCGATGATTTCGCTACACTAATAATCAATATAAATACGCGTTAAATTTTTTGAAATTGATTCATTGATTATGATGCTAATTTATAAAGGTATGAGCGCGAAATCCCAAACTTGCGTGCAAGTTCCGTTTTATTCTTAACACAGGCAAAGCCTTCCTTTATCTCTGTTAGTTGCTCAGATGTAAATGATGATGGGCGACCCTTATATTTACCCTTTGCTTTTGCTATCGCAATGCCTTCACGCTGTCGTTCAAGAATCAGGTCTCGTTCAAAAGTGCTGATAGCACCAAGCATTGTGAGCATCAAACTTTGAAGAGGGGTACTGTCTCCAGTGAATGTAAGGTTCTCTTTGATAAACTTAATAGTCACGCCCTTATCATTCATAGACTGAACAATGTTGAGCAAGTCCTGAGTGTTGCGAGCAAGGCGCGACAATTCATGGATGTTGATCGTGTCACCCTCACGCACATACTCAATCATCGCTTGGAACTCTGGTCGGTTCGTATCTTTGCCTGAGCACTTATCAACGAACTCCTTATCGCAGTTAACGCCGACCAATTGGCGATCTGTGTTTTGAGTAATGCTGCTAACACGAATGTAGTTGATAGTTGCCATTTGGTCTGTCCTTTCAATGTGTCTTATTTACATCTTAGATGGAATGGAGAGCCTGTCAACTAATTCCGTTACCAATTTAAATGAGACAGGTATTGCGAGATAACGACCTGTCAGCAATGGCTATACTCAAAAAGACACATTCTAGGAATCTCTGTTTAGTAGAGCAATGGAGATGTATAGGTAGGGGTGCTTCATAGGGTTAAGTTTTGTTTTTATTGATTAGTACTGCTTTCTCAACTTCATAACTCAAACCTGCATTTCTGAATACTCGCTTTAACAGAACAGCCAATTGAGCCTTCATTTCATCTCTATGAATTGCGTTTGTTTTACTAATCATTTTTTTGTCTATGGCGGACAAACTAATATCAAAAGAACTGAGCATCTGTGCCAAGTCGGTAAAGTCCTTATTGTGCTCGGTGGCTTTCATCTGCTGAATTTTGCGTCTTCCACCTTCCGTGTTGAGGAGGTCTATGTCGTTATATCTCATTTGCCATTCCCCATATTAAAAAACAAAAGGTATGCTGGTGTCGTCAGCCGTTTTACTTTGGTACAAATTAACGACTGCCTTTATGATGAGATTTCTCACTTGACTGTTTGGGGTCTTGTGATTAGTGCTCGTTCTTTCAGCGAGTTCAATGGTGAGGTGTTTTTGTACTTCACCAATCTGATGAATTTTATCCACACTATTGTTTGGCGTTTTGCCTAAGATCATTTTCCACATCTCTAAAGTCTCAAGTAAGTTGATTATGGCTTCACTAGATAATTCTAATTTCTGTGATATCAAACTGCCATAATATCCCTCGCTCTTACCACATCTATAACTGAACTCACGGACTGTGATATTGGGGTCAATTGCTTTCATTTCTTTAAATATTTGTTTGGTATAACTCATACATTATGTTCTCCGTATTAAGATGCCCTTCGGGCAATCTACAAACTTCATCTCATTTAATATTTCTTCCAGAAATATCAATCTCGCTTTGTTTGTATGTTTTAACTAATCATTTCTTTTTGTTTTTGTGTGTCATTACTTGAGCCATAGAAGCCCTAACCAGAGCCTCTAATAGTTTCCATTACTGTCACCATTCTATTCTGCGATGCTTTGGGAAGTGGCGTGCTTTACTCCCCATACATTACGCTGCCTTTCACGCGGGATTATCCAAGTCATAGAATAGGTACTACTTGGATAACTTCGTTTTATTTCCACTCACTGGTCAATGAGCACGAATCTTTACTACTAACATTACTGCTTTCACTATGGAGTCTCCTCCATTCCCGTTTTGGCGACTTAGGGCTTTGACGGAGCAACCTAGCAATGTTTTGACTGTGAACATTAAAAACACTTTGGGTACTGATTATTTATTTTGTCGCTTGGTTAATTTCTTTATACTTTT
>Ga0209816_1001605_pt1 | contig 16844 bp, 13 predicted proteins | sample CoawatmetaG01DNA_FD_187509 | JGI IMG/M metagenome (GOLD analysis project Ga0209816, IMG submission 187509) | Marine microbial communities from the West Antarctic Peninsula - Coastal water metaG017-DNA (SPAdes) (version 2) | ecosystem: Environmental > Aquatic > Marine > Coastal ... | reverse complement strand
TCTTATAATATACCGATTTTGTATTTTTTATTTCACGATAGTTAATCTTCAATTTACATAAATCTTTATTCTTTAAAAAAGTAGTACAACACGTCGCAACTATCTTCGCTCCGTAAAAAGACCCACTTTTAAGAAATTCTATTATAGACCGAAATGCTATTTTATCATATTTGCAAAATATATGAAGGTCATCTAATAATACACCCCGAGAACGATTCTCACCAAACATTAACGTTACGCTTTTTTTAGTCAATATATCTACAATATAATCTTTTACGTTTTTTAAAGATTTAAGAGAATTAGTATCGATTTGTAATAAAATCCTTCCCTCCAGTAACATTTTTCCAATAAATGTCTTCCCTGAACCCGGTGTGCCATGTATCAATAATATCTTAGGCTCCATATTGAAACTTAACTGATACTATTTAAATAAATTTATATGATATTGGAAATATCATTAAATAACTAAAATAGTTAAAAATTTGAAAATACTTAAAAAATTAAATCTTATCTAATATAATAAAGTATAACTAAAATGGTTAATTATAGTTGCGAAAAATGTGGAAAAACATTCAAACAAAAAGGTCATTATATGAAACACTTACAAAGGAAAACCCCGTGTGATAATATCAAGGATAAAATAGAAAACATTGTTAAAAAAAAAGTTGATGAACTGGTTAAAGAAAAACTTCAGGATTTAGTAGAAAAGGGAGATATCGAACTGAAAAATAAAAATTTGATTTCAAATAATCAAAATAGTAATACAGAAACTACTAAAATGGAAAATATGGATAATATGGATATTCAAGATGAACTTATGAATAATATTATTGAATTGATAAAAAATAAAGGATTAAAATATATAGCAACAGAATTAAATATCGCAAATGGAACAGTGCAAAGATGGGTTGATAATAAAAAAGTCCCTAAATCTTATCAATTTGAAATAAAAAAATTATGTAATGGAGATATAGATTATACGAAATTTACACATAAAGAAAAAGACCAATTCTTTACACCTACCAATATTAGTAAATACACTATAGAAACTTTTCAAAAAATTATGAGAGAAAATAACATTGATATAAATCAATATACATTTATAGAACCTTCAGCTGGAGATGGTTCTTTTACTAAATTATTACCAGAAAATACAATTTCACTTGATATAGAACCAAGACATGATAAAATTATTAAACAAGATTATTTAAAATGGAAACCTCAAAATAATGGAAAGTATATTACAATAGGGAATCCGCCTTTTGGTTTGAGGGGTAATTTGGCTTTACGATTTATAAATCATTCATCTAAGTTTTCAGACCACCTTTGTTTCCTATTACCACCATTATTTGAAAGTGATGGAAGGGGCTCTCCTATGAAAAGAGTTCAAGGTTATAATTTAATTTATTCTGAAAAAATAGATACTAACTTTTATGACCCAACAGGGAGAGAAATTAAAGTTAATGTTATATTGCAAATATGGTCGAAAGGTATAATAAATGATAAATATAAACTAAAATCAAATGATAATAAACTATTCAAAGTTTATTCTCTATCTGACGGTGGGACATCAGGTTCAACAAGAAATAAAAAAATGTTAGATAAATGTAATATATACATACCATCAACTTGTTTTGGTATTGAAAATATGAAGATATATAATACTTTTGAAGAATTGCCAAAAAAAAGGGGGTATGGTGTTGTATTTTATGACAAAAAAGAAGAAAATATAATTAATTCTAAAAAAATAGATTGGGGAAAAATTTCATTTCTTTCAACTAATTCTGCTTATAATTTAAGAGTATCTAAAATAACAGATGCCTTAATAGATATTATGTGATAGTTTTATTAATATAATTCTTTACATCCGTAAATGTAGTATTTTCTGTTAGTTTTAAGGTATATCCTTTTTCTACATTATCTTCATTAATAGATAAAGATGTATCAAGTTTAAAATTATAACCACCTTTCCTTTGTGTTATCGTTTTTGTAGGAAAATATGGAAGACATTTTTTAGATTTATCCATACCAGATTCTTTATAAAAATCTTCAGGCCAGTTTTTGAATATTGTAAGATATATATCTGTTGGTGAAATATCAATAAATGTCATGTATTCGGCTTTCCACGGAAATTCCCCCAATTCGTGTTGAAAACTTTTAGACCCCCCATTTCCTAATCTTGCTGTTTTAATTTCATTTGATTTATTTTTTATTTCACCATCACCTACCCCCCCCCCTTTTTGTTTTGTCTTGGTACCATCTATATTAGATTGTATATCTACTTTTCTACATAAATTTTCTAAGAATGTTTCACCTACTTCACCGACATTATTAGATTCCAATTTTGTAATATTATTATATTTGGAACCTTCCCAAACATTTTTAGACTTTTCTTTTTCTTTTTGAATATCTATACACTTAATAGCACAACTAACAGGTGAATCTTTATCTTCTTTTTCCACTTCTTTTTCCGCTTCTTTTACCACTTCTTTTTCCGCTTCTTTTACCACTTCTTTTTTCACTCCATAAAATGATATAATTTGTGGTTCTTGGATATCCATATTACTTTTTGTTATCTTATTAGTTTTAAACTCCTTTTCTTCTTTTGTCATTCTATCTATCGGCTCCTTGAAGATGTTGGCTGCGCCAGAAAGGCCCTCGAGTGGCTTGTTCACCTTCTTTGGCTTGATTGCCTTCGGCTCTTTGAAGATGTTGAAGCAGCCAGAAAGGCCCTCGAGTGGCTTGTTCACCTTCTTTGGCTTGATTGCCTTCGGCTCTTTGAAGATGTTGAAGCAGCCAGAAAGGCCCTCGAGTGGCTTGTTCACCTTCTTCGGCTTGATTGCCTTCGGCTTGTTCACCTTCTTCGGCTTGTTCACCTTCTTCGGCTCGATTACCTTCGGACCCTTGAAGATGTTGGCGCAGTTTTGGGTATCCATCTTTTTTGTAAGTTTGTGTTCGGATTTAAGAGTTACAGGCTAGTGTTAACTCGGGTGTTCCTTGTATTGCAGGAGTTTTTAGTGTTTGGTGTTTGTATTGATTATTATTATCAATATCTCAATCAAATTTATGCTCCCCGAGAAAATATTTATTGTGAAAACACATGATAAAGAATTTTATGAAAAGAGGGAAGCACAGGTGGAAGGTTATCTGTTTTTATAATTATTATTTTCAGTTTAAATGAAGGTGTAAATCAATTTATAAGATATTGGAAATATCATATGTATAATTTTTATTCTCAGAAGGTTTAGGTCTATCAAATGGTTGTCTTAATGTACCTATATCATCTATATATCCCTTATGTTGTAAAACATTCGATGAAATATTAGACACACAATAATCAATCACTTTCGCATTCAGACGTTTTATTTCAGAACTAATTTCATCAATCCCAACTCTAAAATTAGCAAACTGTAACATAATTGACCTCATAATAATATATATTTCATTTTCTGATTGATTCGAAATAACCATATTTGTATTTTCGTGCACTTTATAACGAATTGTTTCCTGAAGAACACCCATATTCATTTCACCAAAAAAAATATCATTAATAGAATTTTTCTCTAAAATACCCCTTATTGATGTATCATTATTATCTTTTCTGATAATTACATCGGTCGTATTTTTACCTACATCACCTATCACATTGATATCTCCAACACGACCATTATTTTCAGTTTCCGTAAATGGTGAAGAATTCGGATTACTCGATAAAAAAGATTTTAATGTTTTAGAACCATCCGGGTTTATAATATAATCATCTATATCAGGGATACCACCATTATCTGGTTTTATAATAACACCTGAACCACTCACAAATGGCCGATTTAATACCTCTAAATCACCATATATAGCATCATTCTCATTATCAACTACATCCATATTAATATCATAATACACTGAATCCAAATCTAATCCTCCCGTAGGTCCATCCGACAGTTTATAGAAAGACATTGCTTATTATTATTAATAATATTTTATTATACATTTTTTAACAATGTTTCACATTCAGAAATCCAAATTTCTTCAATGGTAAGTTTATCTAATTCTCCATATTCAGATTGCAATTTCATTATTTCAGATTCTAATTTATCAATCTCATCGTGTGTAAATAGGTATAGAGACATTTTAATCAAATAATCATAAACTGTTTTATTATCAGTTTTAATATCATCCATCACCACTTTATTCGATATAACACGAATATATTTAGCCGAAATTAAATCATTAATAATTTCACTTTTCTTGCGCTTGAAAACGATAATCTTATCATCCATAACATCATTCATAAATCTCTTCTTTGAATTGAGAATCATTAGATTATTATTAAGAACAGACAATTGATGTTCCTTACGCCTCACATAGAGTGAATGTCGTTCGATATAAAATTCATCAATAATTTCATTGATAGAATGAAATTTTTGAATATTACCCTTATTTGTATACAAATGAATATTCCTTAGAGAAAGACCCTTTGTCGTAGTCAATTTGAAATATTTCTCAATTCCATCAATATTTTCATCATCAGACCACTGCAACGAATCCATGAAGCCCTTCTCAAAGGTAATTGTGAAATTAACATTCTTATCACAACTGTTATTTACATAATCTAAGATACATTTAGTTACCTTTTTCTTTTTATTCTTTTCTAATGATTTATCTTTCGACTTACTAATCTCGGGTAATAGAGAATCTAAGAAATTTTTATAATCATCTGTCCACTTACCAATTGGTAATTCAGTAATTCGAATACTTGTATCACTGATTAACTCATAACAACCCTTGCTTAAATAACCCTTTGAATCTAATTTAATAATTTTACCTTTGAAACCATTGCAAGATGGAGTAATTGAGAGATATGATTTCTTTTTAATTTTACGTATTGTATTACGAATAATATCCTTAATGCTATATTTAGGAACACACGTACTGAATCCAGTACCAATCCCATTCATACCATTTACTAACACCATCGGTATAATTGGAACATAATATTTGGGTTCAACCTGAATACCATCATCATCATTATATTTCAGAAGCGGGAAATCCGAACTAGGATAAATAAGATTAACAATCTTATTCAACTCCGTATGAATATAACGAGGACTTGCTGAATCATGACCACCCATAATTCGTGTACCAAACTGACCATTGGGCATCAATAAATTTAAATTGTTTGAACCCATATAATCCTGAGCCATACCAATGATAGCAGACTGTAGGGAAGCCTCCCCGTGATGATAAGCAGCATTCTCACTTACATATCCAGCAAGTTGAGCAACACGAATTTCTGAATATAAATTACGCTTAAAACAAGCATAAAGAATTTTTCTTTGACTCGGCTTAAGCCCATCATATACGGAACCAACCGACCGCAGTGTATCACTATTCGAAAAATGAATTAACTCCAAATTGACAAAATCAGGAATACTTACATCTGTTTTTGTATGCTCTAAAATCTTTGATTCATCAAAAGCATAAAGCCATTCTTTTCTCAAGTCAGATTTATCTTTACTGAATGCAAGGGCCATTGTATCATCTGTCTTTTCAGTATGAATATAATTATTCAATTTAATATCTGAAAAGTATTCTCTTGCCTCATCAGCATTGCTCGTACCAAGTCCCTTATAATATTTCGATTTCCAGGAATTAGAATTCGAAGTCTTATCCTGCCAAGATTTATAATCAGTTAGTGTATAAAATGATTTCACTTGCTTCTTAAATGAAACCTTTACAATCGGAGTAATCATCGATGTGATGAAACCTAATTCAAGAAGTTCGGGCCACATATGATGAAATACATTCATAACTAGACCCTTTATATGAGAACCATCGTGGTCTTGGTCTGTCATAATCATTAACTTACCATATCGAAGTGATTTAGTGTCCTTATATACTTTACCAGACTCTAATCCTAGAATCTTTTTAATATTTGTAATCTCGGCATTTTTCATAATCTGTTCCTTGGAAGCATCCCTAACATTCATAACTTTACCCTTGAGAGGAAATGCCCCATATATATCACGTCCAACAACAGATAATCCTGAAACAGCCATTGATTTTGCTGAATCACCCTCCGTCAAAATAAGAATGCATTCTTCAGAACGCTTTGTTCCCGCCCAGTTAGCATCATCTAATTTGGGAATATCACGAATTTTATTTTTCTTTCGACCATCAGTCTTTTTTGACTCTTTATTCTGCTTGAAATCTGAAAAGAGTAATACTCTATCAATCAAGTCCGTCTTCTCTATAATCTGCTTGAAAAATTTATCAGTTAAGATAGGTTTAGAACCAAACTTAGATGGAGTAGTAATCAATCTTTCCTTGGTCTGACTATCAAATGAAGGATTGACAATCAAGCAATCAATGAAAATTCTTAGATAATTCTTAATATATGTTTCATTAATATCTTTTTTGGTTTTTTTCAAGATTATCTTTTTCAAACCAACCGTAAGTTGCTTCGATATCATATCAACGTGTTTGCCTCCCTTAGGATTAGCTATCCCATTTACAAATGATACTTGTTCAAATTTATCAGTCTTAGAAAGAGTTACACCAATCTTCCAAGGAATATTATTTTGAATAATTTCTTCATAAACAATTTCTTCATCATTCAAATACATCTTTGAATAATCCAAGAAACTCTTTATCTTCAATTTCTTTTTATTCAAATAAACTGAAATACATTTATCCGTAATCCCAGCAATATCATAAACACGACGAATCATCAGATTAATCATATCATCAGAATATTTCTCAATTCCAAATCGCTTAAAATCTGATATCCAGGTAATCTTTGTATAAGGTTTACCATCAAAATCTGTAACCTTTGGTTTACTTATAATTTTCATATTGCCCCTGAATAACTGTGTATATTTCTTTCTCCTAACTCTATCAACAGTTTCAACTTTAAAAGACTTGGAGAAAATGTTAGTCAATTTCGCTCCATATCCATTCTTTCCACCAACAATCTTTTGTTCACTCTTGTTATAATTTGTCGAAGTTAGCAATTCCCCGAAAATAAGTTGAGGGATATATAATGGTTTCCCATTCTTCTTTTCTGTCGGGTGTTCAGCGACATCAATTCCATCACCATTATTCATTATGGAAATCTCACCAGTTTCAGGTTTAATCTCCACTTTAATTTCAGTCACTAAAGAAACCGATTTATCGACTTCATGCAAACCCTTCAATCTAGTTGCCTGGTCCTTAGCATTCACTAAAATTTCATTATATGTATTGTACAAAGCAGGGATGAACTCTGCTTCATTGAACTCTATTTTTCCAGATTTTGAATCAAATAAGGGCAGTGGCTCAGATATCAAATCACAACCACCAACATATGTATCAGGTGTATTGTAGATATGATTTTCAAGTTCTTCTTTGCGATATTTTTCACCTAGTGTAGCCATACTTTAGTATTAATATTAATGATAAGTTTAAATAATAAATCAAATTTTCAATTTAATTGACAACTTCATCTATTGTTGAAGAAACTGCCTCCTTTGCAACTTCACCAACTTGTTCTTTTATTGAACCCGATAGAATTTCACGAACATTTTCAACTGTTTCTATCGAATCAGATTTTTTATTCTCTAATATACCCATTAAGGAATCTAATTTATTCATCTTATCATTCATTAATGTACCTAATTCATCTATCTTAGAAGTATCTACCTTAGAAGTATCTACCTTAGAATCAACTTTTAATGAACCATTCTCTATATCAGGTGGACGATACTGTTTTGGGAGATTTTTTAATAATTCCCCTTGAAAATCATACGGTTTCTCTTTCTTCTTTTTTGAAATATCACCTTTACCCGAATATTCCTTTTCTACTTGTTTACGCTTAATATTCTCAATTGACTTGGAAAAATCCTTGTAAGCATCTTGATGTGTTTCATCATCCTCATATTTTCCAGATAATTGAAAATATTGCCATCCTTCTGTTTTTAATTGTTCAGTTGTCAGAGCATACTCAAAATAATTCTTATCAAGGGAAAATAACTGCAAGAAACCATTTGAGGCAGTAACAGACAACGATATAGTCCAAGAAGCCCAGTAAACAATCTGGTCGAAATTTTTAGGTAACTTATTAGGGTCCATCTGACCTAAAGATAATATTGCTGGCAATAATATCGAACCAACTGTCACAATAAATCTAAATCTATCATAATATTTTTTAGTATGTATTTTTCGTTTTTCATATTGAACTACTTCTGATAAAAAACGACTTTTTAAAATATTCCGGTCTGTTTCGGAATCTAATTCTAATGTATTTATTATTTCATTTACTTGATTCGCATAAGAATCATTATATTCAGCGTTTTCATTTTTATCCGGCATTTATATTAATTACTCATATATAAATTAAAAAATTATTTCTCATGAATAATATTGATATTACTCATTTGAGAATAGAAATAGATATCCTTCAATAATCTATCACTTTTTCCAGAAACCTTGATACCCTGCTTTGTTAATTCCTTCTTGATATCACTCTTTTTTTTGGACCGAATTTCCTTAATTCTATTCTCAACTTTCTTAATATCATTTTCATTGAATACACGCGTTTTAATACTTATCTTTCTACCCTTCATCTTTGGATTCGATGACCTCGATGGCCTCGATGACCTCGATGACCTCGATGTCCTCGATGACCTCGATGACCTCGATGGCCTGGATGGCTTTGTCTTCGATGGCCTGGATGGCTTTGTCTTCGATGGCTTAGATGGCTTCGATGGCTTAGATGGCTTAGATGGCTTTGTCTTCGATGGCTTTGTCTTCGATGGCTTTGTTTTAGATGGCTTAGATGACCTGGATGGCTTCGATGGCTTCATTGGCTTTGTTTCAGATGAATTTTCCTTAGATTGTTCCGGAAATGATTTAACATCATTCTTTTTTATTATATTCTGTGTTGGCATCTGTATCCCAGAATTATTTACAGAATCACTCTTTATTAAAAGCATTTTTTTCTCAATATCATTTATATCTTTTACATTTATTTTAGATGTACGTTTTTTGGGACTTGCCCGTTTCAAGTTGACTGTTTTCCCACCCTCTGTTTTACTGACAACAGATTTGTCGGTTTCGCTTCCCTCAATAAATGCTTTGTATTTATCTAATGATTTATCAAGTGATTTATTTTTCTGTTTTTTCTTTGGTGACTTGATTGTCTTGTATGTAGATATAATGACCTTTGTACTCATCAATATAATATGATATATAATATTTAATTGTAAATGTTAGACTCACCTCTCATTTTTTTCTGATGCAGTGTAATTTCTATCGCAACTCTATTTTTACATAATTCATCGTCCTGAAAAATATTCAACAAAAGGTTAGATACAGTCCTATCACCAGGATAGTCGGACATATTATCAGAATATAATTGTTTTAATGAATCAATTATAAATACCTTGATATGTTCTTTTCTTTCATCATACAAAGTATTAATTAACGCGGGTATTTCACTCTCAGGTATGATGGTAAGTTTTTTCTCGGTCATATATGAATTATAATTGGTTTTAACATAGAAGAATATTAAATCTCTAACATTTTTTTGAAGGCTCATTTATAGTTTAAAGATAGTTATTTATTCTTAAATAAACTTATTAGGTTTGTTTAAGAATAAATAAATAATAACAATATAATAATGTTCCAATTAATATCAAAGGTGTATAAATATATTAGCCTTATTTATTCGATTCAAGATTATGTCAATCAATATAAAAAAACGGACGAACACGATATTGATAAGATAAATAATATTGTCACAAAAGTAAAAAATGGAGGTTCGGTCATTATAAAATTCGTTCAATGGATGATTCCTAAATTAGAAGGTATGGGAAATTACAAAGAAAAACCTCAATGGTTGTTGATATTAGAATCTCTATATGAAGACTGTAATCATCATTCGATGGAACATGCTATGCAATGTTACAAGGAAACGTATAAGGAAGATTTTAACTCGCGATACGAAATTATAAATGTAATCGGTTCGGGTAGCATCGGGCAAGTATATCTAATACAAAATAAACCACTCACTAAATTTAGTAAATCTGAAAAATATGTCATGAAAGTTATACATCCAAATGTCAAAAAAGATATAGACTTTTTTGATGCATTTTATAAATTATGTAGATATATTCCAACAATAAAAACATTATTAAAATATAATTTCCCCTTTGATATTCAAAATTTTATAGAACAATTCAGGGAACAGATGGATTTCATCAAAGAATCAAATAATTTATTACGATTCAAAGAATGTTATAAAGATAATGATTATATTATTATCCCTGAATTAATAAATGTATCCGAATCAATCATTATAATGAGTTATGAAGAAGGAGTTCGATTTGATGATGCTAATATTAACGAATATCAAAAATATAAAATTGCCATCTTATTATCATCATTCGCTAAAAATAATATGCATATATTAAATTTTCATCACGGAGATTTACACAAGGGGAACTGGAAAATCAGAATTGATGAAAACAAAAATAATAAATTGATAATTTATGATTTTGGATTCTGTTGGTCAGTTCCAGAATATAAAAGTGAAATTATCGAAAATATAAGAATCATTTTTGAAGAAACTGACAAAGATACACAAAACATTGCAATGGAAGATATGGCTAAAAACTTTATATTTTTTATTAAATATGACGAACAAAATTATTCCAAGATTGAAACATCAATTACAGAATATTTGAAAGAAAACATCGATACCATTAAACCTTGGAGAATTGACCCAAGTCGAATATTAAAAATGGCGTGTGATATTTGTATCGCCAAAGATTTGCTAATTGATCCAATCTTGATACAATCAATTATTCTTCTTATTCAATGTGAGAAGATATTTACTGAATTCGATTTAGTTGGGACAGATGAAAAAGAACTCAACAGTCAAGAAATATTTGGGTCAAAATATTTAGACTTGATAGCAATATATAATACATATGATATCTTCAGAGAGTTAAATGATTATATGAAAGAAATATTGAATGATAAACAGGCAGATATTTGTGATATTTTTGAGTTTACTGAAATGCCAGAATCAATCAAAAAACTCGCATTAATAAAATAAATTTGATTTTAAATTTAGTTAAAAACTAAACAAATATCCATATTATGGTCGATAATCAATATGTTGAATTGATTATTGATAAATATTTCAAACAAGAAAATATCTTTACGAACCATCAGATTGATTCTTATAATGACTTGATTGATACTATCTTACCCAAGATATTGTCTCAGTCATTCCCAATCTCAATTGACCTTAAAAATAGCAAGATTTCTAATATTAGCCTATCTATCCTAAATATTAAAATAGAGAGACCATATTACACAGAGAATAATGGTTGTTCAAAAATAATGACTCCAAATGTTGCGAGATTAAGGAATTTCACATACTCTTTATCTGTAATAATTGACGTGGGTGTTGTTTATACTATTCTTGATAATGATATCAAAGTTTTATCGCCTGTAAAAGTTATTAAAAATATCCTATTGTGTAAAATTCCAATTATCGTAAAATCAAAATATTGCGTTTACAAAGATGATATTTCATCTGAATGCAAATTCGATGGAGGTGGGTACACAATTATTAATGGTAATGAAAAGGTCTTAATTACACAGGAAAAAATTGTACCTAATATGATTCAGATTTATAAATTAACCAAGGCCAGTTCAAAATACAGTTATACATCGGATGTAAAATCTTGTCCGATTGATAGTTTTGGTATCACTAAAACTACAACTGTCAAAATTACTAATAAATCTTCACAGCACGATAATCTCATTTTCATATCCTTTCCACGAATCAAAGCAGATATCCCTATTGCTGTTGTGTTTCGCGCCCTCGGATGTATTACTGACAAGGAAATACTTTACAATATCATTGATAATGATAAATCACCCGAAGAATGCAATATCCTAAAAATTCTTCATAAATCACTCTTAAATAACTGCGACTGTTCATCAGAACACGAAGCGGTTGAATATATATCGAAATATATTAATCACTCAAATTTTACTTTCACACAAGATATGAAAAATGAATACTGTAAAAATATCATCAAAAAAGACCTTTTACCACATCTAGGAGAAAATAGCAAGATTAAAATTAAATTCATTGGGCTTATGATAAATAAACTTATCAAATGTCAGATGGGACTCATCGAACCCAGTAATAGGGATTCATATGAAAATAAACGAATGGAGCCAGCAGGTGTTCTTATGGGTAATCTAATCTATCAATCTATGAATAAAATTATCAAAGATATCAAGGTCTATATAACCAAGGAAGTTTCTTCGGGCTTGTGGATTATTACGAATGAACATAATGAAATCGTAAATGAACTGAATATTTCAAAAATGATTAAATCTTCCTATATAGAAAATATACTAAAAAGTGCCCTGGCCACAGGTAACTGGGGGATGAAAAATAATATCAATAAACAAGGTGTCTCTCAAGTACTCAATCGACTAACATTCATGAGTACACTATCTCATCTAAGACGTATATCTACACCCGTCGATAGTACGGGCAAACTTATTGCTCCTCGCAAACTACAAAATACCCAATGGGGATATGTTTGTCCGACTGAAACACCAGAAGGTCAATCTGTTGGCGTCGTAAAAAATATTGCAATGACGTGTGAAATCACGAACGAAATACCAGATTCATTTATCACATATTATCTCGATGAAAATATTATTGATATCGATGATATTGATATTTATACTGAAAACAAAAATGATTATGTTAAAATGTTTCTTAATGGGAGATGGTTTGGTTATACTAAAGAACCAAACACAATCTATGAAGATTTCAAAAAATATCGCACAGAAAATCTAATCCATTATCAATGCTCAATTCAATGGGATTATATTGATAACTCAATATTTATCTTTACTGATAGAGGTCGATGCACAAGACCACTGTTGAAGCATCAACCTGATTTTCAATACACAAAAACAGATGTCATAAAAAAATCTTGGTCAGAACTATTGATTTATGATGAAAATTCTTCAAATTGTATTGAATATATTGATATTCACGAAGTCAATAATATATTAATTGGAACTACGCTGGGAGATACCAGCAAAGAATATACTCACTATGAAATTGATTCATCACTTATTCTGGGGGCACTTGCTTCTTGTATTCCATTCCTGAATCATAATCAGGCTCCAAGAAATACATATCAATCGGCAATGGGAAAACAGGCAATTGGAATACCAGCAACGAATTACAATAATCGATATGATACATTTTCACATATTTTACACTACCCACAAAAACCACTCATTAATACAAAAATGATGAAATATTTTAATTTTAACAATCTTCCATCTGGAATAAATGTTATTATCGCTATCGCAACATACAGTGGATTTAATCAAGAGGATTCGGTGATTTTCAATCAATCTGCTATTGATAGAGGTCTATTTGGTTCAAGTTTTTACAGGACATACAAAGAAGAAGAGAAGAAAGACCAATTAACTGGCGAAGAAGATAAATTCTGCTCTCCCGATGTCAGTAAATTATTATTTCCTAAACCAGCAAACTATGATAAATTAGAATCAAATGGACTGATTAAAGAAAATACTCACATAACATCAAGTGATATTATTATCGGAAAAACAATTCCACTGAAAAAAGATAAAGATTATCTTTATCGAGACTGTAGCACATCATTGCGACCAAATGAATCAGGGTTTATTGATAAAAATTATCTAAATCGAAATAATGAAGGATATCGATTCTGTAATGTTAGAACAAGGAAAAATAAAATACCACAAATTGGAGATAAGTTCTCTTCAAGGCACGGACAAAAAGGTACTGTCGGTATGACATATTTACACGAAGATATGCCACGAACAAAAGATGGTATTGTTCCTGATATTATTATGAATCCTCACGCTGTTCCAAGTCGAATGACTATAGCACAACTCCTTGAATGCATTCTCGGTAAATCGTGCGCTGAATTAGGGTTTCACGGAGACGGGACAGGATTTAATAATACAAATGTTGATGATATTATCACTAAACTCGAGAATTGTGGATATGAAGGACAAGGGAATGAAGTATTATATAATGGATTTACAGGAGAACAAATGAAAACATCTATCTTTATTGGACCAACCTATTATCAACGACTGAAACATATGTCTGCCGATAAAGTTCATTCAAGGGCCAGTGGACCTATTGTTTCAATGACACGCCAACCATCAGAAGGTAGAATAGCACACGGGGGGCTTCGATTTGGAGAAATGGAAAGGGATTGTATGATTGCTCACGGGGCAGCTTCTTTCCTCAAAGAAAGACTTATGGATGTTTCAGATAAATATAGTGTATTCATTTGTAATGAATGTAACATGATTTGCACCGGCAACAATAAAGATAATATTTATGAATGTAAAAAATGTAATAATTATAGCGATTTCACAAAAGTATATATTCCATACGCCTGTAAATTGCTTTTCCAAGAACTAATGACAATGAGTATCGGACCTAGAATCCTTACAAACTAATTCTTAATAAAACATTCATTAAAATATTAAAACTACTTAATTATTTTTTATTATAAACACTTATTATTGAATGCAATCAATACCAAGTGAAATAAAACAACAAAAGAAAAACCTAAGATGTCAAGAATGTAATAAAAAACTTAAACTTATATATTTCACCTGTAAATGTGATAGGCAATTTTGTATCGTTCATCAAAATCCACACTCACATAAATGTGATTATGATTATAAAAAAGAAAAATCGAAAGAATTAATAACAAATAATCCTAAATTAACTTCCAAATTAATAATTAATTAAATTTGATTTTTTATGTTTATTATTTGATTAATAAATATGAACAATTTGAAATTAAATATACTATCATTGCCCAGAGATATACAAAAGAAAATATACATTTGGACTTGGAAATTATTTTGGAGGTCATATGTTCCTATCACCGCAAAAATACCTTCTTGGCAAAAAAGAGCAGACTATGTACAGTCTCAATTATGGATGGCACGTGAAAAAAATATTCACTTTCTTCATTTACCATTTAATACATTGCCCGAAAACAAAAAGTGGATTATGGGATGCCAATGCTCTTTCTGTATCGAAGACACAGTAGTACCCATAATAGAAAAACACTGTCATTCACTAATTCAATATCGTAATCCAAGATATTTTTCAGACAATCTAATGCCACACGAAACTTCTGGAATATGGAATGAAAAATTGCTACACCCGTTTATAGGAGTGACATTTAATGGGATGTTGGGTGTTACAAGTATAAAATATGCTGGAAAAATATTTGACCCACTATGCGGCTCATACAAAGAAAATATAATAGCATTTAAATTGAGAAAGGGTATCCCTATACATTTTTCAACAGACCTTGATTATCTATAAAAAATAATTCAGTAAAAATGAACCATATAATATACAGTTAACAAGCCTTTCTTGATTATCAGGACTAATATTAATATTAAATTCTTTCATTTTTTTATCAATAAATGAAACAGGTTCTTTTTTAACATCTTTTTTATCTTTATCATCTCCATCTTTTTCATCTTCATCTTTTTTATCTTTATCATCTTTATCATTGGCATCCTCTATCTCAATAAGTTTATTCTCCAATTGAGTCATAATACACTTATTATTATTAGTTAAAAACTGAAACTGTAGTGTTGGTATCACCAACACTAAAACAGACCTTTGACTCTTTATCAAAAACCCCGTAAGTAAGTAAATAATAAAACCACTATGCAATCTGTTTACCCATCTCGAAAATTTAATCATTCAATCTTGTAGTTAAAATTATTTAAATAATCATTATTAAACTTGAATAATTATTGAATGGACTTCAAAGATAAAAATAAGCCAGGCAAAAGAATTAATAGTAAAAGAATTAGTTGTCCTATACCTAGAGAATCATTGCCCCCTATACCTAGGAGTATTTTTATTAATTCGAAAGAAAATGAAATACTTATATGCCCCTCACTTGAAGAAATATATGAAAATATATTTTCTTCTAATTTAAAAACAGAATAAATTTTTTTCCTGGTTCATAAATTTGATTTACAGATTAGATAATCAAACAAACAACCAACCAACCAACAACCAACCAACCAACAACCGGCAAGCAAGCAAGCAAGCAAGCAAGCAACAACGAACAACAGCCGATATGGATAACCGAGTTGCCGCCGCGACCGTGATTCAGAAGGTGTTCAGGGGGTCACACGTCCGGTTCTTCGGACCCAGGAACATTCAGATGGAGTACCATCCACTCGGCCATGAAACACTGCGCGTCGAATCTCGCTCCTTCGCAAGCGGCCTCAAAGGCATCAACAAGTACCACGAGCTTTGGTCGGAGGAAATCAACCCAGTGAAAATCAACAAAGTCACATTCAATGATTACACTGAGGTCACGGATGACCCTCAATGTGAAGACCGATGCGAAATGCTCGACGTAGAATTTCGCGACGGCAAGGAGAAGCCATCATTCGCCTTCGCACAGGTGATTAATGCGGCATTTGAGCGGCGACCCATTTACAATTACCTTTCCGGTGACAAACCGATTGGAAGCTTCTTCGATGAAGCGATTCGTTCACTGGAAGCCGGCAAGAGATTCTCTATCTGGGACGGACACTCGACCAAGATACCCGCCACACCGGCCTGCATTTCAATTGTCAAGACGTGTCAAGTGAAATACAATTTCTTCACTATGGCACCTTCTCGCACGGATGTCAAAGAGAAAATCGTGCCATCTAAGGTCATTCAGTGTGGCCCAGTTGAAGATGAGTTCACAGTTGAAGAC
>Ga0209816_1001599_pt1 | contig 16859 bp, 17 predicted proteins | sample CoawatmetaG01DNA_FD_187509 | JGI IMG/M metagenome (GOLD analysis project Ga0209816, IMG submission 187509) | Marine microbial communities from the West Antarctic Peninsula - Coastal water metaG017-DNA (SPAdes) (version 2) | ecosystem: Environmental > Aquatic > Marine > Coastal ... | reverse complement strand
TAACAATTTTTCCAAGTGAGCGGACAATATCAGCTTCATACTTAAAATTCTTAGTTAGATATGGGTTGTCCCAGTCTCCAAGAATCCCTAAACGCTTAAAATCAACTTTTTGTTTTTCAATCTGCTTGTCTGCGTAGACCCTACAAGCAGCTCGAAACTCATCAGCAGTAATTTTATGGCCGACCTTTCCCTTCTTCTTTTCCACCATATGCTCAATAGGAAGTCCATGACAATCCCAACCTGGAACGTAAGGTGCATCAAAGCCTGATAAAGTTTTACTTTTGACAATCACATCTTTAAGTACTTTATTTACTGCATGACCAATATGAATATCTCCATTCGCATAAGGAGGTCCATCATGAAGCACAAATAATGGCTTTCCTTTAAACTTGTGACGAATTTGTTGATATAAGTCTTGATCCTGCCATATTTTTAGGAAGCCGCCTTCGCGATTTGCTAAATTGGCTTTCATCGGAAAATCAGTTGCAGGTAAATTTAAGGTGGTTTTATAATCAGGCATTAAAGCGTTAATTTTTTCTATATAAAAACGCCATTATACTTGACACACATGGTTTAACAAGATTGATAATGCCTTTGAAAAGTAAATTAAAGCGTATAAAAAAACATTAAATTAGCCTTTCAATTTAACTGCGTTAAGTAACGCTTGAACTTGTTTGGGTTTGAGAAGTTCAGATTGGTTGGCACGTAAGTTATCTGGCATCCGAATGTCACTAAATCTTGTTCTAATAAGTCGTGAAACTTTAAAATCTAAGGCCTCCCAAAGTCTTCTAACTTCTCTTTTTCTGCCTTCCCTAACAACAACGTGATACCATCGATTTGCACCATCGCCACCACCAAGGGTTACTTTATGGAATTTAGCAAATCCATCGTCGAGCTCTATTCCACTAGTTAATTGTTTTATATCCTCATCACTAACCCTTCCTAAGACTCGCACTGCATACTCTCTATCTATTTCAGAGCTGGGATGCATTAGCTTGTTTGCTAGATCTCCATTGTTAGTGAATAGTAATAATCCAGATGTATTAAGGTCTAGTCGGCCCACCATAACCCAGCGCGTATTTTCAGGTAAGAAGTCGAATACACTTTTGCGACCCTCTTCATCTTTGTTTGAACAAATAACGCCTGCTTGCTTATTCAGCATCAGTACCTTAGTCTCTTCTTCTGAATAACGCTTTAGATCTATCAACCTTCCATCAATTGTGACCTTGTCAGCGATTGTGGCTTTATCACCAAGTGTCGCTTCTTTGTTATTAATAGAAATTCTACCTTGCTCTATAAGCCTTTCCGCCCAGCGTCTTGATCCATAACCAGCATTGGCAATAAGTTTTTGTAGTCTCTCTGACATTTATTTTTTATCTCTTTTTAGTAGGTTATGCCCATCGCATCTCGAACCTCTTCCATTGTGCTTCGGGCAACTGCTCTGGCACTCTCTGAACCTTCAAAAATGATTTCTTGAATGAGGTTTGGATTTGATTGATACTTAGCTATATTCTCTTGGATAGGCTCTAACTCAGCATTAATTGCCTCTATAACAGGTCTCTTACACTCAATACAACCTATCTTAGCTTTTGTGCAGCCTTCATTTACCCACTTAAGAGTATCTTCTGGTGAATATATTTGATGTAACTGCCAAACTGGACATTTTTTTGGGTCACCTGGATCGGTTAGTTTAACGCGAGCAGGATCTGTTGGCATTCTATTAATTTTTTGTTTAACAGACTCTGGTTCCTCTCTCAAGGAAATCATATTATTATAGGATTTTGACATTTTCTGTCCATCCAGGCCGGGCATTTTTGATGCTTTGGTTAAAAGGGCTTCAGGCTCAGTTAAAATGATCTTGCCTAAACCTTCCACATATCCTAAAAGTCTTTCACGGTCCCCAAGAGTTATATTTTGCTGCTCACCAAGTAAAGCTTTCGCTTTAACCAAAGACTCATCATCGCCTGTCTCTTGATAAGACTTCCTTAATGCTCTATAGAGTTTTGATTGTTTTTTACCCATCTTAGTCACAGCAACTTCAGCTTTCTCTTCAAAATCAGCTTCACGCCCATAAATAAAATTAAAGCGCCTTGCAACTTCCCTCGTGAACTCAACATGCGCCACTTGGTCTTCGCCAACAGGAACCAGACCAGCTTTATAAATTAATATATCTGCGCTTTGTAAAAGAGGATAACCTAAAAAACCATAAGTCGATAGATCCTTAGTTTTAAGTTTTTCTTGTTGGTCTTTATAAGATGGCACCCTTTCTAACCAGCTAAGAGGCGTTGTCATTGAGAGCAGTAAATGAAGCTCTGCATGTTCAGGCACTTTAGATTGAACAAAAATTGTAGAAGTATTAGGATTAAGACCAGTTGCTAACCAGTCAACAACCATATCTGAAACATTTTTTTCTAGATTAATTCTGTCGGAATAGTGCGTTGTAAAAGCATGCCAATCAGCAACAAAATAGTAAGAATCATACTCATTTTGAAGCTGAATCCAATTTTTTAGGACTCCATGATAATGGCCAAGGTGTAATTGACCTGTAGGTCTCATTCCAGATAATACTCGATGATCTTTCATTGTATTTAATTAAAAACTTTAATGTTAATGAATCAATTATCCCATAGATTGGCTGTAGCTTTCCAAGCCATCTAAAACCAAATTATCAAAGAATTTAACCGATACTGGAAGATCATTGAATATTTCTTTTACAATGCCTCCACAGATAGTCACAACACCATCGGGATATTTTAATTCAAAATTTTGAATTTGCGAATTAATAGCTGAAACAAGCATTGCATGAGTGCCGCCTTGCCATGCCTCTTTGGTGCTATTTTTAAGCTCAAAAGTCTTTAGAGATAAATCATTTGTTGAAAATTTATCAAAGCTTGCTCTTAGCGCCTTAATGCCAGGCATTATTAAACCGCCTTGGTGCATTCCTTTACTATCTATTAAGTCAAATGTAACTGCACTTCCGACGTCGATCACTAGTAAAGGTGATTCAGGAAAGCGCTCAAGTGCTCCCAGCATTGCAAGAAATCGATCCATACCAAGCTTAGATGGATCATCATAGGACAGGGTTAATTTTCTATATTGCTTTGATGGCTTAACTAGATTAACGGAAGTAAATTCAGTCCTTATCTCTTCAACAACATGTAAATGCGCAACAGCACTTACCCAAACTGAATCAGCTTTAGGTAATAATTTTGATGAAAATTGATCTACGTCCTGAGTAAAAACCTCTGAACCATGCGAGCGCCATTTAACCGCTGAATTTCCTATATCAACAAAGAGTCTAGATTGGGACATCAAAAAGAGCTGAATTAATCCATAGATGGGTCAAAATACTAGCTGCGTAGCCTAATGCAATAGCCCAAATCCATTTGAGATGTGAAACAAAGGTATAGTAACCCTTTGACTGACCCATTAAAGCCACTCCTGCTGCTGAGCCAATTGACAGCATACTTCCTCCAACTCCAGCTGTTAATGTCACCAATAACCACTGCCCTAGGGACATGTCTGGCGTCATCGTCAATACTGCAAACATGACTGGAATATTATCAACAATGGCAGAGAGAATACCTACTAAGACATTCGCATAGGTAGCGCCCAACTGAACATACATAGCTTCAGACACAAGCGCCAAGTAGCCCATAAAGCCTAATCCTCCAACACTGACAATAACGCCAAAGAAAAATAGTAACGTGTCCCATTCAGCCCTTGAAACCTTTCTAAATATATCAAACCTTTCTGAAGTAGGATCATTTGAATTATGACGACGTTTAACAAAATAACTTACGACCATCAAGTAACCAAGTCCTGTCATCATCCCCATTGCTGGAGGAAGATGTAAAAAGTTATGGAAACTTACCGCTGTTGCAATCGTCAACAGAAACATAAATGTAATTAATACTCCACCACTCTTAATATCAACTTTTTCATCAGTTGCCTCAGGCCTTTCATTTTTAATTGCAAAATGCATAATAGCAGCAGGAATAAGAAAATTAACAAGAGACGGAAGGAATAAAGCAAAGAACTGCTGAAAGTCAACCAGGCCTTTCTGCCAGACCATGAGCGTAGTAATATCTCCAAACGGGCTAAACGCGCCGCCGGCATTTGCAGCAACCACAATATTAACGAACGCCACCGAAATAAAGCGGGCATTCCCAGCCCCAACTGCTAATACCACTGCGCCCATAACAAGAGCTGTAGTAAGATTATCAGCGACAGGTGACATAAAGAATGCTATAAATCCTGTCAGCCAAAAAAGCTGTCTATAGCTAAACTGTTTAGATATGAGCCAAACCTTTAATTTTTCAAAAACGAGTCGCTCACGCATAGCCTCAATGTAGGTCATTGCTACTAATAGGAAAAGGAATAGCTCGGCGTACTCCAAAAAATTATGCCTTAGGGCCGCCTCTGCGGCGTGCGGTATTCCTTGTGAAGCGTAGACCCAGCCAATAATTCCCCATATGAGACCAGCGACCAAAATGACAGGTTTCGACTTACGGAAGTGCGTGAACTCTTCAAGCATTACAAAGGCGTACGCAATAACAAACAAGGTGACCGCTAAGTAACCAGCCCAGTGGCTAGTTAAATCGAGATTTACAACGTCCGATGAAGCGAGAGTTAGGCTTGGGGTTAAGCCCATTAATATTAGTAGTATTTTTTTCATTTTTGTATTCTTGTTAGTAGTGGACCATGCTCGCTATTAAGGGTGATTTTTTCATCTTTAAGCTCGACCTCTAGGGTAGCTAGACAATAAAATTTCGAATTACATTTTATCCTAAATACCACCATACCACTGCCTTTATAACGGGCACCCCTATCTTTTGCAGATTTCGAAGAAGTGCAGTAGAGAGGTTCACCAATATTTATTTCAGATTCTGACTCAAAGGCAAAAAGACGACGTTTTGCTGAGCCCAGGTAATGAAGCCTTGCAACCACTTCCTGGCCCGGGTAGCAGCCCTTTGAAAAATTTACTCCTATCTCATCAATATCTAAATTGAGCATTTGTGGTACCAATTTTTCGCTAGTCATCAGGAAGATTTCAGGGAGAGCAGAGTCAATACAGGCCATGCTCCAATGCTCTATTGGCTCCATACTAAACTGGCTAATGTCTTTTTTATTAGTAATTATCAGAGATAGTTTATCGTTTATAACAAACGACTTCTGATGGGCCTCATCAATAGACCCGACCTGCCCATACTCTTTTGTTACATCTTCGATAACTACATCAGACATAATGACAAACATTTGGAGCCTTGACTTTATAGCTTCAAGCAAGTCTAAAGGAAATGAGAGAAAAAAACTATCTTCATTTTTCGTTACCCAGAACAGTGCAAGGATCTTCCCTTGATGCTGGCAATAAGCATTCAGTTGAACACTTGATGAGTCAAGCTTTTTAATATCATTGCTGAGCTGCCCCTGAAGAAAGGCTTCAGCGTCTGGACCAGCTATTTTTAGAAGTGCGCGATTTTCAAGGTGAACAAACATAGTTTATGTGGCTATATAAATAGTTATATTTTATCTATTTTCCTTGATTAAAATTTCTATTAGACGTAAAAAAACCCAGAGCAAGCCCTGGGTTTTTCGAAAGTTACTTATTCCTAAGTCAACCGTTCAATCTAAACGAATTTAGAATGCAACAGAAGCCGTAAGAGTAAGAGAGCCATCATCAGCAGAACTGTACGTAGCAGCTAAAGTAGCTCCTGACGTTAGGCTGCGTGAAATAGCAACAGTCGAGTATGCTGCAACTGCATCAATTGACCAGTTATCATCATCAGCATCAGTCTTAGCAACAGCAGAATTATGACTTACAGTCATAGTGTTACCAGCAAGTCCTATAGCAGCAGTAATATTGCTAGAACTATCTAGAGTCAGTGCAACACCGCCAACCGTAGTACCGATAGACCATGAAGTATCACCTTCATTGTTACTTAGGCTTACATCCATACCAGCGATGCTAGCAGAACCTGTAGTTGTATCATCACCATCTGAGATAGTGTGAGAAATTGTCACGCCTGAGAAAGTACCAGAAATAGTGATATCACCAGAGTCGTCTAGAGCAATTGTAGCTCCGCCAATTGGTGCTGTCATGCTTACAGATACACTAGTATCATCACCGTCAGCAACAACAGCTTTAGAGCCACCTTCACCGTCGTCTGCATCAACTTTTACTTCTGAACTGTCTTCATCATGCAAGTCAGCAGTAATAGTTATAGGGCCAATTGAGCTTGTCATAGCAACTGAATCAGTTGCGATAGTAGCGCCTTCAAGGCTAAATCCAGCAGTAACAGTAGTAGAACCAGCTGTACCAGTAACATTTAATGTTGCAGCTGAGCTAGTAGATGAAGCGCCAGAGCCACCGTCATCATAACCTACTGAAGCAGATCCGCTTAGTGCAACACCCGCAACAGCTGCCGTAGAAGCTAGTGTAGATACCGCAAATAGTGCGATTAGTTTTTTCATTTTATTCTCCATTTAGAATAGTTAAATTACTAAGGAACTCTCCTTAGCATCCTTTTGCTACTCTTACGAGTAACAATGACACAATAATAATCACCTTTCGCGCCAATGTCAACTACTATTTGTAAAAATAAGACATTTAGTTGTTTTTTTTCAACAATTCATACAAATTTAAGTTTAAACGTGATTGGAATAGGTACTCACTTCATTATTTTCTTACTTATAATAGTCTATTAATCATTAGTATTATTTTAAATATGTGGCCTTTTGTAATTTTTTGTAATTTTGTTGTTTTTTTTACTCATGCAATAAAAAACCGGGCGAGCCCGGTTTTAAAAATTAACTTAATTTTCGCCATTTAAAACAAATAACCACCATGACCAGCACCAATCATACAAAGAAGCATTGGAACCGAAAGCACTACATTAGTCCGTGAAGCCATAGCCGCGGTGAACTTAGCTTTAGCAATTTCCTCAGCACTCGCCTCGACCATACCAAGGATTTTCTTTTGGTTTGGCCAAATAAGCACCCACACATTAAATAGCATAATAGTTCCCAACCAAGATCCTAAGCCAATCATTTCAGCACCCGGCTTCAAAAGGAATGCGTTAGTAAAACCATAGCCCAATGAAAGAGCCCATGCACCCGTTAACCAGGTTACAGCTGCTGACATACGGAACCATAATAAGGCTCTTGGCGCAACATACTTACCAATTGCAGCCGGCCCTGGTCCGCCTTCATCAGCTAGTGCATCTGCCATTGCAGGAACCTGAACAAAATTAAAGTAATAAAGCAGTCCAACCCAAGTAACACCTGCGAGAGCATGAAGCCACACACTAAGGTTACGTTGAATCAAAGATGAGCCTTCAGGAGACAAATAAAATGCAACAAGAATTGCTAAAATAAAGCCTGATGCGATAGTGCCTTTAACGGAAGTTAATGGATTCATAATATTTTGCTAGTTAGTGAATAAAGTTATCATTATAAATAGTTCATAATTGCGTAAATGTATTTTTGTAATTTATATTTATATTTATAATAGGCTTAATTCAATTTTAAATAAAAATTTAGGGAATCGATATGCTTACTAACTTTAAAAAACTTCAACCATTAGCCCTGCTATTATTTGGCTTCTTATTGTTGGCCCCATCTCATGCAGCTGAACTTCCAAGTGAGATGGAATATAAAGGCGCCAAATTAACTCTTAATGGCCACGGGGCTAGAATAAAATTTTTCATGAAGGTTTATGGAGGTAGTCTTTACCTAGAGTCTTCTAGTAGCAATGCTGAAGAAATACTTAACAGTAACGCACCAATGTCTATCCGCATCGATGTTTTGTCCTCTTTAGTAACTCCTGAGGCAATGAAAACTGCCCTTAATGAAGGGTTAGAAAAATCAACTGGAAAAAATACAGCCTCAATTAAGAAAGAGATTGACCAGCTAAATGCTACTTTTAATAGTGATGTTGGCTCCGGTGATTTTTATGAATTCATTTATCTCCCGAATTCAGGGGTTCACGTCCTTAAAAACTCTAACTATATAGATACAATCCCAGGGATTGAATTTAAAAAGGCATTTTTTGGAATCTACCTCTCTATTAATCCAATTCAAAAAAGTTTGAAAAAAGCCATGCTTGGAGGCTAATATATATGACGATTCATCCCACTTCGTTTGAAGACTGGCAAAGCTACCCCTCAACCATTGACCCTATACATGCGGCTTGGCTTAAACAATCCAAGAAGTCAAAAACCGCTTTTGTCGTGGCTGATATAGAAGGAGTTGAAATATCGCATAAAAAATTCTTGACTGGGGGCCTTCTATTCGTAAAAAAAATTGAAACTTACGGCCCAGAGCAAAATGTTGACCTCCTCTTGCCTGCCAGATTAACGTAAAGGTGAGAAGATTGTCCTTCTTGCCACTGCAAAAATTAATAAAGATGAATTTAAAGCATTGTTAACCAAAGCTAAAATTAACCCGCTCCATCATCCTGCTACAGTATTGTTGGTAGAAGAAATTCCAAAATTAGGCAGTGGCAAAACAGACTTTGGTGCGACTAAGAAAATTGCATTGGTTAACGTCCAGCAATAGCAGAGAATGCCTGAACTTCCTGAGGTTGAAACCACCCGACGAGGCCTAGAGCCTTTAATCGTTGAAAGAAAAATTTTATCTGTTCATATTTATAAAAAACAGCTTCGATGGGAAATACCTTTTCACCTTATTGAAACTATAAAAAATCAAACCATTAAAAAGATATCAAGACGTGCTAAATACTTATTGATAGACTTTAAAGAAGGTCAGTTAGTAATGCATCTTGGGATGTCTGGCTCTATCAGTGTAGTGCCTTCAAATGAGCCGTTAAAAAAGCACCACCACTTTGAACTAAAACTCGATAACTCTTCTAGTATGCGTTTTCATGATCCTCGCCGGTTTGGCTCAATCCTTTGGCAAAAAAATAATGAGCAACTGAATCTATTAAAAAATCTTGGGCCGGAGCCTTTGAGTTATGAGTTTGATGATCAGTCACTATACAATTTATCAATTGGTAAAACAAAAAATATTAAAGCTTTTATTATGGATAGTAATATCGTTGTAGGTGTTGGCAATATTTACGCATCTGAAAGTTTATTTCTCGCAGGGATTTCTCCAAAAAAAGCGTCTGGAAAAATTTCAAGAGATCGATACAAAACTCTAACTCGATGCATAAAAAAAATATTATCAGATGCTATTAATAATGGTGGCACTACTCTAAATGATTTTTCAAATGTTGATGGTGAGCCTGGTTATTTTTCTCAAATCTTATCTGTCTATGGCCGCAATGATAAGCCATGTATCAGATGTGATGGTACAATTAAAAAAATTGTTCAAAATCAACGAGCCACTTATTATTGCCCTAAATGTCAACATTAGATAATCCCAAGGCTTTATTTCAAAGCACTTGCTCAACCAATTCAGAGCCATATGCACTTCAAAACATAGGTGATATGATGTCGCCTGAATTCAGTGAAAATTGTATTATCATTGTTGATCCTGGAATGCCAATTCATAATGAAGCTTATGTTATTATTGAATTTAATGATGAGCTTTATTTTCGTCAGTATGTTGTCGAAAATAATAAGCAGCTATTGAGATGCCTCAACTCTTCATACGACGATATACAGCTAAATAATGATTTTGAAGTTCGTGGCTGTATCACTCAGCAAAAGCAGCGCAAACAGAAATCACTTCACTATTACTTACTTGACAAAGAGAGTGGGGGAATGAATTTTAGTGATAAAGGTAAAGAGAAGGAGATAATTAGCTAGCCCCTCTCCATCCATATTAAGTGCGCCATCCTACCTGAACACTCACCATCTCTTCGATATGAAAAATATTGATCCGACTCTTTATAGGTGCACCTATCGCCCCCGCTAATTGAACTAACTCCCAAGCTTTTTAGAACCACCCTTGCTGCATCATAAAGGTCAAGATAATATTTATTATTTATATAAGTGAAACAACTTTCAAAATTTTGATTTTTTGAAAGATATTGAGACTTAACCTCACCGCCTACTTCAAAAGATAATTGGGAGATAGCTGGCCCAAGGTGAACTACTAAGTCTTCTCCATTACAATTAAACGACTCAATTAAAGATTCAATTATTCCGCCAACTAAACCCCTCCAGCCAGCATGAGCAATTCCAACAGCGGTGCCCTCTTTATTGCACACAAAAACTGGCAAGCAGTCTGCCGTAAGTACTCCACAAACAGTTCCAAGTTTTTTGCTATAGCTTGCATCAGCGTCAACTATTGATGATATTGCATCAGCATCAACGGTTATTTTAGAATGCGTTTGATTAATCCACACTGGAGAAGAAGGTAAGTTATAGTGTCTCAATAGTAAGGCTCGATTTGCCAATACCGCACTCTTCTCATCATTAACGTGAAGCGCCAAATTAAAGTTTTCAAAGCTACCCTTACTGCTTCCACCCTCTTCAAGTCTTGGTGTTGAAAGTAATTTAATATTGCTTGGAAAAAAATTCATTGATTTAAAAAATCCAATATTATTAGGAATCGAATTTTTTTAAGGCCTCCAATAACCCGATCATGTCATCTGGTAGGGGTGCTTTCCATGACATTATCTCTCCTGAAATAGGATGAGTTAGAGTTAACTTTTTTGAGTGAAGCGCCTGCCTTTTAAAATTAAGTAGGGCATCTTTTAGCTCCTCACTTGCTTTTTTTGGAAAACGTACGCGGCCGCCATACATTGGATCCCCTATCAAAGAATGCCCAACATGGGAAAGATGAACGCGTATTTGATGAGTTCGGCCAGTTTCTAAAATTGCTTTAACATGTGTGTGACTTTTAAACCGGTCAATTGCTCTGTAGTGAGTTGTCGCTTCTTTTCCACCAATCGAGACAGCCTGCTTAACTCTATCTTTAGGATCACGACCTATTGGCTCATCAACGGTTCCTCCAGCAATCATATGCCCATACACTATTGCAGAATACTCCCTATCAACAGAATGACTTTGGAGCTGCTCAACCAAATATTTTTGGGACTTTTCATTTCTAGCAACAACCATTAAGCCAGATGTATTTTTATCTAATCGATGAACAATACCAGCTCTATCTAAAGTTGCTAAGGCTGAATCATAATAAAGAAGAGCATTTGCCAAGGTTCCGCTCCAATTTCCCGCGCCTGGATGAGTAACAAGTCCAAACTGCTTATTTATTACAATAATGTCTTCATCTTCATACACAACATCTAAGGGTATTTTCTCAGCAATCCAGTCATTACTTTGCTTCTGGTTTAAAGTTAAACAAACAATCTCAGAGCTACCCACTTTGTCCTTTGGCTTAAAAGTCTTTTGATTGATTAAAGCATCTCCAGATTTAATCCATGAGGTTATTTTTGAGCGAGAATAATCAGGAAGCATTTCTGATAATGAAGAATCGATTCTATTTCCTGTCATTCTCTCAGGAATGATAATATTTAATGTTTTCATGCAATCATTTTAATTGATATCCATAATAAACTTAGCCTTGTTGATAATTTATGAAATTAAGATTTAATATAATTAAAAAATACTTAAAACTAGGCCCTATAAGATAATTAAATAGGTATTTAGAATTCAGATAATATGTAAAATAAATAATGAAAAAAATATTTACAAAGGCTAAAACCTTATTAATTTTAAGCACAAAAACCCTATAAATGAAAAATGAAAATAATAAAAATGTTCTACTTGCTTTACCCAAGGAGCAAGTTGACTCAGTTATAGAGCTATATTCTAGTGGCAAGATAAATGAGGCAATTGATATGATTAAAGCCTTAAATGAAAATTACCCTAATGTACCATTACTGTTTAACTTACTAGGTGCTTGTTATAACACACTAGGACAGTTTGGCCCAGCCGCTCAGTTCTTTGAGACTGCAATTTCAATTAAGCCAGACTATGCTGAGGCATTTTTGAATCATGGTATCGTTATGAGGGAGGTTGGCAAACTTGATCATGCTGCTAAAAGCTTTAAAAGAGCAGTAGAAATTCTACCAAGTTACTTTGAGGCCCATAATAAACTTGGAATTACGTTTATAGATTTAAACCAATATGAGGATGCAATTGAACATTTAGAATGGGCAGTAGCATACAAATATGATTTTGCTGAGGCTCATAATAACCTTGGCGTTGCTAATAGAAAACTTGGTCAAATTAGTGATGCAGCTAAGAATTTTGAAAAAGCTATAGAAATTAATCCAAGCTATACTCTGGCCCTTTTAAATCTTGGAGCCACCCTTAATGATCTTGAACAAAAAGATGGTGCTACTAATTGTTATGAGAGGGTCATCACTATCGAGCCTGATAATTCCCAAGCGCTGGAAAATTTAAAAAAACTCAGTACTGACTAGAGTTTTAATATGAGCATGGACCCTCTTTTAAATAATAAAATTAATTCTATTATTGAACTATATTCTTCTGGACATATAAGTGAAGCACTCGATACCGTTCAAAATTTAATAAGCTTTCACCCTAGAGAATCATTACTTTACAATATCAGTGGTGTTTGTTACAAAGAAACTGGCCAGCTAGAGATGGCGGTTTCATGTTTTGAGAAGGCTACAGAAATTAAACCCGACTTTGCTGATGCTCATTTCAACCTTGGACTTTCACTCCAAGAACTCAATCAACTGGAAGCTGCAGTTAAGAGTTATGAAGTGACATTAGCCATTCATAGCAACTATACCAAGGCGCACAATAATCTCGGTATTATTTACAAAGAGCTTGGACAAATGGGAGCTGCAGTTAAGTCTTATGAGCAAGCAATAGACGCACAGCCAGACTATGCAGAGGCGCATAATAATTTAGGTGTTATTATGCAAGAACTTGGGCAATTGGATGAGGCAGCTAAGTGCTATGAGAAAGCAATAGCTATTAGTCCTGAGTATGCTGAGGTTCACAATAACCTTGGCAACACCCTCAATGAACTTGGCCAAACTAATGATGCTATTAAAAGTTATAAAAAAACATTATCTATTGCGCCAGACTTCATCGATGCGTACAATAACCTTGGTAATATCCTCCAGGAACAGGGCCTATTGGATGAGGCAATTAAGTGCTATGAGAAAGCAATAGCTATTAGTCCTGAGTATGCTGAAGCACACTATAATCTTGGCGTTTCTCTTTATCAACTCGGCCAATTTAATGAAGCGCTTAATTGTTGTAGGCAGGCACTAGTAATTAACCCGGATTATGCTGATGCCCACAACAACCTTGGTAATATCCTCCAAGAACAGGGCCAATCGGATGAAGCATTTAATTGCTATGTTCATGCTCTAGCTATTCAACCTGACAATGCACAGTTTCACCGTAATTTATCCCTAATGAAAAACTACAAAGAAGGTGACACGCAGTTTACTCGTATGCAATCACTCCTCTCTACTGGTTACCTGGGCAAATCAGAGCGCATAAACTTATGTTTTGCTCTAGCAATAGCATATAAAGATTTAGGAAAGAAAGATGAATTATTTAAAGTTTTAAATGAAGGCAATCAACTTCGTAAACAAGAATTAGATTACTCCATTGAGAAGGATCTAGCCAATCACTCAGCCCATAGAAAGCTTTTTATGTCACCCATTAAAAAACCATCTCCATATGAGTCATTAACTGCTAGCCCAATTTTTATTTTAGGCATGCCTCGTTCTGGCACTAGTCTAGTTGAGCAAATCATCTCCAGTCATCACAAAGTTCATGGAGCAGGTAAATTACCTTACTTGCATAATCTTATACGTCCAATAATGAATGACTGTTTGTTTCATAATAATGCTCTTTCGGAAAAAAACTTTTTGTCAATTAGAGATGGATATTTAAACAATTTATCTAGCCTTAATGTCTCAGAAAGTATTATTACTGACAAAACGCCTATAAACTTTGAAAATATTGGGTTTATTTTGAATGCCTTTCCAGAAGCGAAAATTATTCACCTTAAAAGAGATTCTATGGCTATTTGTTGGTCAATTTATCAGCATTATTTTCCCAATGAAAGCTTAGGTTTTGCATACAATATGCAGGATTTAGCGAAATTCTATAACTCTTATACTGAAATAATGGCTTTTTGGCATGATTTGTTTCCAAACCAAATATATGATATTAGTTATGAAGACTTAACCACTAATCAAGAAGAAGAAACCAGAAAATTATTAAAGTACTGCAAGTTAGATTGGGATGAAAACTGTCTGAACTTTCACTTTAATAAACGCACAGTAAAAACAGCCAGCTCATTACAAGTCAGAGAAAAAATGTACCAAGAAAGTTCTGAAGTCTGGAAAAAATATGAAACCCATTTAAACCCTCTTATTAATGGGCTTAACTATCATCAACATCAGCCATCAAGCTAACTAACTATTTCATTTAATTCCAGGAAACTAAGAATAGTAGATACCGAATCTTCTAGGCTTTGATTATCCGAATCAATTATTAACTCCGGATTTTCTGGAGCCTCATAAGGAGAATCAATACCTGTGTAGTTTTTGATCTCTATCGATCTTTTAAGAGTGCTGCAACTGTTAATCCCATATCCGAGGGGGTCGGCGCAACCATAATTCCAGCATCCTTTAACATTACCACCTTTTCTGCAGCGCTTTCACCACTTGAGCTAACAATAGCTCCTGCATGACCCATAAGACGTCCTGGAGGTGCAGTTAGACCAGCTATATAAGCAGCAATAGGCTTATTCATATGTTTCTGAAAATAATCAGCCACCTCAGCTTCCTGAGGCCCGCCAATTTCTCCAATGATCATTACAGCTTCAGTTTCGTCATCATTTTCAAAATATTTTAAGATCTCCAAGAAGGAACTTCCATTAATTGGGTCACCACCAATTCCAACGCCAGTGCTAATCCCAATACCCAGCTCCTTCATCTGAGAGGCTGCTTCATAACCTAAAGTTCCCGATCGTCCAATCAAACCAACATTGCCTTGTTTATAAATATGTCCCGGCATAATTCCTAACAAAGATTTACCTGGACTAATCGTGCCAGCGCAATTAGGTCCAGTTAAAACCATACGTTTTTCTTGAGGTGCGCTATTAATATATCGCTTCACTCTTATCATGTCATGTGTTGGAATTCCATCAGTAATACTTACGCAAAATCTTATGCTTGATTCTGCCGCTTCCATAATTCCATCAGCAGCATAAGCTGGGGGTACAAAGACAATGCTCGCTTCTGCTCCTGTAGCTAATACGGCCTCCTCAACTGTATTAAACACAGGCTTTCCTAAATGTGTTGTTCCGCCCTTGCCTGGAGTAACACCTGCTACAATATTTGTACCATAATCAATCATCTCTTGAGTATGAAAAGAGCCAATACGGCCAGTTATTCCTTGAACTAAAACTGGGGTTTTTTCATCTATAAAAATACTCATAGTTAATTCTTGCTCCCTTTTGCTTGCTTCCATGCAGATACAACTTTATGTGCTGCATCAGACAAGGTGTCAGCAGTTATAACTTTTTTACCGCTGTCTTTTAATATTTTCTGTCCTTTTTCTACATTAGTACCAGACAATCGAACGACTAAAGGTACATCAATATCTCGCTTATTCAGTAAATCCACAATACCCTGAGCAACCCAATCACATCGGTTTATTCCAGCAAAAATGTTAATTAGAATAGCTTCAACAGAGTTATCAGATAATACTAATTCTATTGATGTTGCAACTCTCTCAGCAGATGCACCACCACCAATATCTAGAAAATTTGCAGGCTCTCCGCCGGCATGATGAATCATATCCATTGTAGCCATTGCAAGGCCAGCTCCATTAATAAGGCAACCAATATTTCCATCTAAACCAACATAACTTAAATCATGCTCCGCTGCATTTGTTTCACGAGGATCTTCTTGAGTTTTATCACGAAATTCTAGAATTTCTGGCCGGCGATAGAGTGCATTTTCATCAAATGTCATCTTCGCATCAATAGCCATTACTTTATTGTCAGTTGTCAATATTAATGGATTAATTTCCAATAAATTAGCATCAGTATCTCGAAATGCGCGATAACATTTCATAACTGCTCGACTTGCAGCGCCAACAACTTCATTAGGCAAATCTAATGTAAAAGCTAACTGACGAGCCTGAAAAGGCTGCATTCCAACAGCAGGATCAATCATAATTCTTGAAATTTTTTCTGGTGTTTCCTCTGCAACTTTCTCAATGTCCATACCGCCTTCAGTAGAGGCAATTAAGGTGACTTTTTGAGTAGCCCTATCCAGAACAATGCTAAAGTAAAGTTCTTTAGCAATATCACTTGCTTCTTCGACATAGATACTCGAAACCATCTTTCCCTCTGGTCCAGTCTGGTGAGTGACAAGTTTATTGCCAAGAAGGTTATCACAAAAGTCAGCAATTTCTTGATGACTATTACATAGCTTTACGCCCCCAGCTTTTCCTCGTGCACCAGAATGAAGTTGAGCTTTAACAATCCATTTATTACCGCCTAACTCGCTGGCTTGGTAAATTGCCTCAGTTGCAGAGTGTGCAATACCACCCTTTGGAATTGGGACTCCATATTTGGCTAATAGCTTTTTAGCTTGATACTCATGAATATTCATAATTACACGCCAACTTTCCCATTTATTGCATTATCTGTATTGACAATATTCTCTGCCATCTTTGCAGAAGCGGCATCAATCATTCTTCCATTTAATTGGGCAGCACCACGACCCTCTTTAGCTGCCTCATCTAATGCAATTAGAATTTGCTTAGCATGTGAGACTTCTGATTCTGGGGGCGTATATACCTCATTAGCCAACTCAATTTGCGAAGGATGAATCGCCCACTTTCCCTCAAAACCTAGAGCGGCTCCTCTTCGAGCGGCATCTTTATAAGACTCAGGATCATTAAAGTCTCCAAAAG
>Ga0209816_1001598_pt1 | contig 16859 bp, 3 predicted proteins | sample CoawatmetaG01DNA_FD_187509 | JGI IMG/M metagenome (GOLD analysis project Ga0209816, IMG submission 187509) | Marine microbial communities from the West Antarctic Peninsula - Coastal water metaG017-DNA (SPAdes) (version 2) | ecosystem: Environmental > Aquatic > Marine > Coastal ... | reverse complement strand
TAATTGCTCTTTCTTCAACTGGTAATTCATTAATAAAATTTGCTGTTATAGTATCACTTATAGTTAACAATTTCCCTAATCCTATTTGATCTATTTTAGCTTGATTTATTAAACTTTTTATAGCAGGTTGTGCTAAAAAGTATACTACGTCTTCTACAGGCACTCCTGCACTTAACATTAATCCTGAGACAGGTACTGTATATTTATTATCATTTATATCAATTTGTATTGGATCTTTAGCTGCATCTACAGCAGCAGACAAATACATAGATATATTAAAATCTGTATAATCACCGCTAAAAGTATTTGTTTCAGAGTTATATTCTCTAGTTTTTCCTATAGAATCAAATATAATTTCATTTTCATTATATCTTATAATAGGAGCATAGTCTTCATGTATAGTTAATGCTTTAGCTGTTTCAGCTACATTTCTACCCGCTAACATATTAGACCAAAGCCCCGTTAAAGCTTGTCCTTCTTTATTTCTAGCTTCCATATCGAGCTCTGCTAAAGGATTATTATAATCTATAACTGAAGAAACGTCTTTTAAATTTTCTGCTAAAACTTCAAGTCGTTCTGAGTCTAAAGGAGAAACAACTTCTTCTAAATGTTTAGGGTCAGTTAAAACTGATTCAGCTATACTAAAAATTATGTTATCTCTTTGCTCTCTAGTCATTTTAGATAGATCTTTTTTAGAGTAATCAGGCGCTATATTTGTAAGAACACCGTCTACTATATTTGTCTGTCTTAATACTATACTCAATTTATCAACATCAAAATCACCTCCTTGCTGCACAGTAATTGCACCTGGAACCATAATTGCTTTAGCATGTGACTCAGGTAAAAACTCTTTAACTCTTAGCACTAATGAAGAGTTCTTACCTTGATTAGGTGTTCTGTACCCAATAATAGTTAATAGAGAAGGGTTAATGTCTTCTATAGCAGTTCCTGGAAGCAGGCCTAGCGCACTAGCTCTAACTTTTACTTCTGCAAGATTTTGTCCATCATAAAATTTTAATTCATCAGCAGCATCTATTCCTGATCCTCCTAACTCAGCTATTTGAACTAAGTCTACTCCTTTTAATTTTTGATTAAAAATAGCATTATTATATATACCAAGAAATATTTGTTCAAATTTAGATTGGTAATTTGGAAAAGACAAAGGAATTTCAAAGCCCCAATTATGTTGCCCTTCTGGTACAATATTTAGAGCATTTAAATAGTTTTGAGGTAAATCTTTTTTTATTAAATGTTTTCTTATCTCTTCTCTAACAGCTTGTAAATGCTCTAATTTAACATCTCCGTATTCTTTTGTTCCTTTTACAGCTTTTTCTAATGCCGGTATTTTTAATATTTTTTGTAAATTTTTAGTATCTTCTGTAATATTAGAAGCTATAGTTTCTTGATATAGATTATACATATCATTTCCTGATATAGGTTCTCCATCTAACATGTATACACTATTAAGAGTTTTATCTAAATTAGTTATTATATTTTTTCTTACTTGCCTTGAGAATGTAATTTCACCTTTAGAAGAAGTAGGTATAAGTTGAGGTATTCTAAGTTTTGCAGAGTCCATAGAAGTTATAGTTGCAGTTTCAAAAGTGTCTCCTGCTTGTAAATCTAAAACATTTTTTCTAGCACCTTTTGTAGCGCTCTCTACATTTACTACATGTATTTTTTTATTGTCCATAGCCTTTCTAACTTGTTCTAGCACAGGCATATTTAATGCAAGGTCTTTAGTAACTGTTACATATGAATTTTTATTCATATACATAGTCATTCTACCATTTTCTAATTTTAATTCTTCATGATAAGGTTTTACAGGGTAGATAGGTCTAGATTGACCTGAATCTGTTATAAATCCTTTTCCAATTTTTTCATTTTTATAAGCTTCACCGTCTAATTTAGTGTCCCATTTACCCAGTCCCATCATTATACCTCTGTACATATCAATAGATATAAATCCTTGTGCATCAGTTTTATTAACACCTTTAGGGTTAGCTATTGATTTAGGTCTATAACTATCTGCAATTTTACCTGATTTAACAAAAGAAACACCTTGCGCAACTAATCCATCAAATATGTTATCTGCAATTAAATTAGCTGCTTCTTTATTGTTAAAGTCAAAATCCTTTATAACAGTTTCATTATAAGTAGGCATCATACCGTAAACACCGCCTCCCTGCTCACTCATTCCTTTTATAAATAACTTAGTTCCAGGAGTATTTAATAATCCTGCACGTTTATAAAAATCAGCTGGGTTTTTAGAATAACTCATACCACCTCTATAAAGTTTATTTAATTCTATCCTACCAACAAAATCGTTAAATACAAAATCTTTTATAAAATCTTTATTAAGAGACATTCTAGAGTCTACATCTTGACCTAAATTTATTTTATATGCATCTATAGATGAATTTACATCTTTTTCATATTGTGCAAGTTTAGTCTCTAAATCTTCTATTTTTTTATTCAATAACTTTTGAAATGCTTGTCCTGATTTTGAGCGTTTATATATATTTTTAGAACTATCGTTTATGTATTTAATAACTTCTTCAGACATAGACAATCCTTTTTCTATCATAGAGTCTTCTAAATTTTGAATTTGAGGCATAGTAAATGCTGTTCCTCTTTTACTTTTATCAAATGCACCATTTACTCTAGGACCTGTGTACCCCGTATTAGGATCTTGTCCTTTAAAATAATGATACCCCTCAACTAACTCACTGTAATCATTTGTATCTATTGCATTAACAATTTCTTCAGTAGCTTGGTTCATTCTAGCTAAGTCTTGTATTATAATACCTTCTAAAATAGATCTTTTATCTGTATTTACTCCATATTTTTGTAATACAGATTTTATAAATCTAGGCATAGTAACAAAGTCTAAACGTTGTCTATCTGCTTGAGTAGGTATTGCAATTTTCATAAGACTCTCATCACCTCTGTTTGCAAAGGCATTAAGTCTTACAATTAAAGAAACTTTAGAAGATTGGTTTGAATAATCAGTAGTAGCTATAGATTCATTTGCATTTTTAAATGAGTCTATTATTTCTATTTTAAAAGCTTCTCTAGCTAATCCTTGCCCGTGATGCAAAGCTTGTATTAAAGGAGATGTGTAATTTAAAGAACTTCCCGGATTATTCATAGGATCTTTTAATAATTGCATTAAGAACTTATCTGCAAGGTCTGAAGATTTTATAATTTGCTCTAATTCATCTAATGGAGTTGGTTGATTTATAGGCCAATATTGTTTATTTGTACCGCTAATAAAAGAGCCAAAAGGCTGGTCTTCAAACAAATAACTAATATTTCCAAGTCTTTGTATTAAAGATCTTTGATCTGCATAAATATTTGTAGAAGGACCATCTTTTAATATTATATCTTTAAGAAATCTTAAATTTCTTCCAGCAGATTTAGTTTTAGATGCTCCGGTCATAAACTCTACAAACAAAGGCATACCTGTTACTACAATATTTTTTCTAATATCTCCTATTTCAAAATATCTTTTTAAATTATCTTTAGTAGATTCTAAAGTAGGTCCATAACTTACCCCTATTTCCCATAAAAACTCTCCTAAACCTTCAATAGCTTTTTCAGGTACTGGTCCTGTAATATTTCTATTTTTTCTAATAGTGTTGTCTATCTTATCAAATGCTTTTGTAACAGCTGCTTTTTTATTTTTAGAAACTATAAGTATTTCTTCTCCTTTTTGAGACTCTTCTACTTTATACAGAGCTCGTTCATTAGCAGTATCATATTCTTTAGATGTGTTAGCCCAATCTTGCATAGCCTTTTTACCTGTATCACTTTGATTAGAGCTTATCATTGAAGTTTGTACAAAAGAGTCTATTTTATTTTGCTTGTAATCAAAACTAATTATTTTTTTAGCTTTAACTAATAAAAAGTTTTTATAAGAATTTGCAAAATTAGAAAATAAAGAAGCTTGTTCTTTTGCAGTAGCAGACTTAAGACGATTTAAAATAGGAGCTAAATTAGGTTTATATTTTACTAAGTTTTGAAATTGTTGAATCATACCAGTATATGTCATCTGACCTACAGTAGCTTCTGCTACAGCACTGTATACGTCTGCCATCTCCATATCAACTGCATAACCATATACTCCTATTTCTGAAGGTATATTACCAAGTATACCCCTAGCTTCACTAGAAAGTTTACTTTTAGGATCTTCTTGTAGTCTAGATATATTATGTATACGAACTGGAGTATCATCTATATCTAAAACTTCACCAGAATCATCTCTTAAACTATAAGAAGAATCTTCTAATTTAACTTTAATTCTACTTCTCCATCCTGGTCTATCTATATTTCCTGTATATGGAGAAACAACATCTTCCCATTGATCATACATCATAAGAAATGATTGCCCTACTCTTTTTGCTGGATTAAATGTAATTCCTTCTGGCATTGCGTTTAACATATTTTTAAACCCTGAAGTTTTATATACATTAAATAATTCTTTTGCTAAATATGCATTACTATTATTAAGACCTTCAAATGCTTCTATAAGAATTTTTTCTGCTAATTGTCCTTTATCTTCCCCTGGAGTAATAGGATTAAAAAACGAATTAACATTAAAATCTTTATTGTTTTTATTGTTTTTAAATACTTGTACTGCTATACGAGTTAAGTTAGTTTCTTGTAATAAAGAAAGACCACTACTGTTTATTGTATTTGTAGCGCCTTCAACAGTTTGAGTTTCCATTTTAGAATTCATTACTACAAACTCACCACGTGCTGCAATCATAAGAGGCTCACCATTTTCATCTAAATAAAATAAATCTAAAGCAGAGTCATCTTTTGTACTAGACTCCCAGTCTTTTCCAAACCATTTTTTAAATTTATTAGACCGTAAAATATCGTAAGCAGCTTTAGCTTTAGTAATACTACCTGTAGACTTTGCTAACTTTTTAAATAGCGTAGACTCTTTACCATTTGGAGCTAATGCTCCTATTACATTTCCATTATTTTTTACATATTTACAAGCCATCTATATATTTTTTAATTGCAATCGTTAGGGTTTTCATCAAAGTCTATTTCATCTTCTGGTATATCTTCAAACTGTATATTATTATCTACTTTATTTATAACTACAGGAGTTATAACATTGTTTTTATTAACTACAGACACTCCTTCAGTGTCAGTAACAGATACTTTATCAAAGGTTACTTCTGGATTATTAAACATGCTTTCTCCTATTTTAACTAGATCTGTCGAAAGTATGGTTTTTTCTCCAGATAGCTCAGTATCACTAAATAAATATTGTTGATACCCAAAAGGTTCAGATGCTGTAGACGTATAAATTTCTCCTGTTAAAGGACTTGTATAGTCTGCTGCTAAATTTATAAGGTCATTATCTACATTATATTTTTTACCTTTTATAAAATTAGTTAGGTCTTTCTTTATATCAATTGCTCCTTCACCTCTATCAGCTTTATATTTTAAGACATTACCATTTTTAAATTTAACATCATCAAATTTATAAGATTCTCCTCTTAATGCTTTTTGTAGATAGAAATCTTTAATACGAATTAAGCCTCCTGTTGCTTCGCTCTTGTAAGTAATACTAGAGCTACCATCAGGGTAATTATCTATTCTAATAAATTTATCAGAATCAGAAAGCTCTGCACTTGTTGCTATAATTTCTTTAACTTTATCATATTCTCCTTTTGCAAGTAAATCCATCACAAGCATTGCATGAGCCTCATTTAAATTTTCTGTTAATAAAGGTGTTATTCTTGGATCTCCTTGAGGATTGTTTTTAGGTCTAATAACTGCTACTACTTGACCACTTCCTATATTGTCTATAGGTTGAGTTGATAAAGCTCCTTGTATTACTTCTAAGTCTCCTTGATCTAAAAATGGATCTACAGGTCCTGTAATAATACCTTGCTTCATTGGAGACTTATTTACTACTGCTAAAATTACTTCATTTTTACCAAACGTTACTTCAGGGTGTAGAAACACTCTTTCGTTGTTTTTATCTGTAGTATGATTCATGTTTCTAGCACCTGACATAATTTTAGATACTTTAGTAGTAACTAAATTGCCTAATACTAATTGATCTACTATATATTTTCTATCTAATGAATCAGAAACTGCTAGTTTACCTACATACTCATTTCCTATTTTATAATATATAGGTATGTTTTTCCAACTCTCAGATGTTTCATCTCCTAAACCTTTATAGTAATCATTAGCTATTATCTCTAACGTTACTACTTCATTTTTTATATTCGGATCTAGTAATAAATCTTGATTAATTTTTATTATATTACCATCTAAAGTGTCAGCAGGGTACATAACAGGGTTTTCTGAAGAGTCTACTAGTACTCTATACTTATTACCTATTTTAACTACTTTATCTGTATTTGCAGCTTTAACTTCTAATTCAGTGTTATCAGTATTTTCTATACCTTTATTAACCTCTTCTTCTTCTTCTGGAGCTGCAGGTCTAATAAATCCTTCTTGAGTTGGAGACTCTTCTACCGCAGGGCCTCTCATATTTTCCTCAGTCATACCTTCAGGTAGCCCCATTATAAATCCTTCTTGAACAGGAGCTCCTGGAGTAGTCTGTTGTTCAGTGTTATTATTCTCATTGCTATTCTTAGTTATTTGAATAGCTTTTCTAGTTTCCTCTTCTTCATTTGTAAAAGATTCTCTAGAATTTTCGGACACTTCTTTTAAAGCAGCTATTTCAGCGTCATATTTAGCATCAATTCTATCTATTTCATTTTCATTATATGTAAGAGGAGTTCTCATGTTCATATTCTTACTCTTCATCCATTTAGACATTTTATCATGTCGTTCTTTATGAGACATATCTAATTTCATTAAAGCCTCATAGTATTTTATAGCAAAAGCTTTATCTTTCCCCATTAACCATGATTCTGCAATCTGAGAAGTTACATCATTATGTTCAGGGTTTACTACAGAACTACCATCTACTTCACTATTATAGTAGTTAGCTATTTCCTCTTCTCTTCTTTGATTTATTTCCTCTACAGAAGCCTCCTCTTCTTCAACGACTTCTCCAGTATCTTCACTTTCTCTTCCATCGTTTTGTCCTTCAACTCTTTCTGTAGGATCGGATTCAACCTGTTCTCCATTTTCGTCAATGTTATTCTCTTCTTGCTCATTTTTAAATTTATTTAATTTTGATTTATGGTATGATGCACTATTATTTAATTTTTTTATTTTCTCTAAAATTTCCGAAAGTAGTTTTTCACTAGCTAATATATTTTCATTAACTTGTTTAAAAGATTCAAAGTCATCTTCAGTTTTATATCTAGCTGCATCAGATTTATATTGTTCTATTTCGGATGCTAAATTATTTGCAGTGTTTGTTAAATCTTTAGACTCAGTTTCTTTATTAGATATAGTATCTAATATTTTTCTTTCTGCTTTTAATTCTTGTTCTGAAGATGGAATAATAGTTTCTCCCCTTAAAGTAAGTATTCGTTTTCGTTGTGCTATTTGTATTTTAAGAGATTTTATTTTTCTGTTTAAAAGTTTTAACTCTTCATCATTTTTTAAATCTTCTTTAGTAGCCTCTGCTTCTTGTATGTAATAAGTTCTTAAAGTATCTACACTCTCTAAGACTGCAGATAAACTAAGGCTTAAATCATGTATCTCAACATTAATACTTTCCGATGTTTTAGCTCCGTGAGGTTGTTTACTAATAAGTTCTAAATCTACTTCTTCTTTAATCACCTCTACTGATTCTAAAATTTCTTCTATTGGGATGCCCTGCTCAGAATCTATTTTACTTTGCTCAGTATTCATAATTATATAAGATAAAACATCTATTTTATCTTTTTCCCATATAACATCTACCTGACCATTTCTTTTTTTTGTAAGCCTTATACCTTTAATTTTACCTCTTTTAGTTCTACGTATAGCATCTAAAGGATTTGTTTCATCATTAAAATACTCTTCTCCTTCTATAAGAAAAGATCTTCCGTCTTCACTTACATCTGTAATACCTGAAGTATTATCTTTCTCAAAAGCTTTTTGCACTTCTTCCTCATTTTCTTTTTTAAAATCTTCTTCTGTAGGCTCTACTTCTTCTTTTACTTCTTTAGAAGTTTCGTTTGTTAGTACCTCTATAGCCTCGTTTAGACCTTCTATTTCAATAGGAGTTAAATCTTTTTTATCAATCTCTTTAAGTCTAGCTAATTGCTGTTGTTTAGTTTCACTTGGCTTTTCTTCCATGTATTTTCTATACTCTGCAGCTTTAGCATCTCTAAACTCCTTTAATTTCTTTTTACCTTCTGCAGCTATCTCAGGAGAAGCATTGTCAAGATCTAAGTCTTCAAATTCTTTTGCAGTCTTAGCCTTTTTTATAGCCTCACTAATATTTTTATCTGCTCTATTTTGTTTAGCCGCAGCTTCTGCAGCCTCAATCTCTTGTTGCATCTGCTCTTGTACATACTCATTAGAAGCTAGCTTATTATATGAGTCTATACCTACGTTGTTGTCTCCCATTAAATCTAAGTAGTCTTGAGCTTTCTTTTTAAATTCTTCTGCACCTACAGGATCTGTTTTATATAAATTTTCTATTATTTTATTAAATCTATCTGTTGTCTCAGCATATTGAGTTTTAGAATCATATTCAGAAGTTTCTACTTCTTCTGTAGTTTCATATTGATCTTTAACAGCTTGCTTTAAATTTTTATTAGTTCTTGGATTATTTGATGTAGCAAAACTTAAATCTTGAGAAGATGCATTTTCATTTAAATCTTTTTGCATACTTTTAACAATCTCATCCATTCTTCTAGTTCTGTCTTTTACTTCAGATCCATAAAAAATTAGATTGTTTCTTAAATTATTCTGTTTATTGTAAACTCTATCTTCAGCTGTTCTTTCTTCCTCAGACATTAATAGTCTAGGTAAACCCCTAGTTTTATCTGCTAATGGAAAATTACTATTTACAGTGTCATGTACTTTTTGAAAATTAAGAAGTTTCTTTTTAAATCCTTCTATAATAGCATCTTGTGATTTATCTCCAGAGTCTTTTAATGACAAAAAGTTTCCTTGAGCATCTTCTGTTGGATACCCATATTGTTTCATAAATTCAGTCTCTGAAAGACCTTTAGAATCCTCTAATTTTTCTAACATAACTTGAAGACCTCCTTTATTTATAGCTTCTAAAGCTTGATATTGTATAAGTTTAAACTGCTCATCTTTAAATTTTTTAATATTACCATTTTCAAGATGTTTTTCCATTCTTGATAAAGCTGCTGCTGAGGCATTAGCATTTTGTGTACTTCTTTGTGTACTCTCAAATACTCCACCATTAATTATATCAGTTAACATTTGAGCTTGTTCTTTTCTATTAGAATACTCTTTACCTACAATAGACTGACCCCCTCCCATTATAGCTCCTGTTAAAAATCCTACTAAAGCAGATTCTAAACCTTCTGGTGAAAGCATTGCTTTTCCTGCTTCGGTAAGAGCTTTTGACATATCTCCATATCCACCATTATTATATTTATCTGTATGATATGTACTAGAAAAAGCACCTGAACCAAACTGCATACTTTCTTGAAAAGTTTCTGTTAATCCATTTTTAGCTAAAGGTTTAAGTCTAGACAAACTTGATGCAACTATTCCTCTTTCTGCTAGTGTATTAGCTGCCTTACGAGAAGCGGCATCAAATATAACATCTTTATTAACCTTAGAAACTCCTTTAAATCCAGCTACTTGTTTACCAAACATAAATAAATTTGTACCCATAAGTACAGGCATTTGAATAGCAAAATTACTATTCCCTGCAGCATATGAAACTTCTTCAAAATCTTTTAACATATCTGTAGGTATATCATTTTTAGTAAATCCTATATTTTCAGATAGCCATTTATCTACTAATGAATTATATGTAGATCTTTGTGTTTCTCTAGATTCTACAGAAGCTTCTGCTAAAGACATCATAGCTCCAACCTCTAAAGCATTAGCTGCTGTTTTTAATCTATTAGCTAATCCAACACCTTTAGATAGTCTATTACCTAAAGCTGTACCATTTATTATAGCTTTACTTGCATTATACGCCCCTAAAGCTTTAGCACCTGCTGATATACCTTTAGTAACCATTCCTACACCTCCAGTTAACCACATAGTTGCTATAGATCCAATAGAGTATCCTAAACCTCCAGCAACAGTTTCTCCCCAAAAGTTAGCTGTGCCCATTTTTTGAAAAGCACTCATATCTTGCTCTTCCTGTGTTCTATAGTTAGGCATGTATTCTTGCATCCATGCATTAGTCTTATCTACAGTCTGACCTACAGCATTATCATAATATGCACCTCCAGTAAATAACTCACCTAGTCCAGCAACTACACCTAAAGTATTTTCTGCTACAGCACCTAAAGTAGTAACACCTGCTTTAGCTAAACCTCTACCCCATTGCTCAAAAGTAGATTGATTTCTAGCTCTTATTTCATCCCAATCTAAATTTTGCCCTAAAGGAACTCCGTAATCTGTATATCTACTTATATCTTGACCTCTACTTCTATTAGTAGTTAATTGAGATCCAGATATTGATTCAGCAATATTATTAGGATTAGAGCCTCCCATTGTCAAATTAGAAGATCCAACATATGATCCTAAAGCTTCTCCTGTTATAGGGTTTAATGGTAAATTTGTTTTAGCATCTATCAAAGCTACGTTTCCAATAGGATCTCCTGTTATAGGATTAATTTGAGTCTCTGGCATATTAATCTAAATCGTTTTTTACTGTTTTATAAGTAAGGTTTTTATTTGCAGCTTCATTAATTATAAGAGATAAATAATTTACTTTTTCACCATTAATCTCTATTGTTTCAGTAGGAGTTATAGTTTTACTAATAGATTTTCCAGTACTTTTTTCTTTGTAAGTATAAGTTATTAAATCTTGAGAGCTTTTACCCCCCTGTTTAAAATTATAAAATAATGTAACTCCGTTACTATACTCTATAGTAGTCCCATCTAATCCAGACTGTCTAGCCAAATTTACTTCTGAAGCTTGTCTATAATCTGGAGTATTAAAGAATCTATCTAATCCGCTTTGTTTAAAGTTAGTGTAAGGAACTGTAATAGTTTCATAAACTGGTTTTCCGTCTTTCATACCTTTAACTGTAAATGCAGTTGTAGGCTCACCCATAAATGGAGATGTGTCAAACATAACATCGGTAACTATAACATCAGTTCCTTCCCATCCAAGATCTTCTATTAAACTAACTAAATTTCCTGTTCCATTTTGTTTTTGTCCATTATAATATATTTTAAAATCTGCAGGTAAAGGTTTTTTCTCAAAAGTATCTTTTACTATTTTACTATTTTTTTGCGATTCTTCAGTATTAGACCCTACAATTACAGGACTTGCTTGGCCTCCAGCTTCTCTTGTTGAATTTGTTTTTAAATACTCATTTAATATATTAGAATAGTTTTTATTTCTTTTTAAAAGTCCGTTATCAAAGTCTCTTAAATTTATATCCATACTCTGTATATTTTTTTGCATATTACCAACAAAATTAAATAGAACTTGTTCATCTGGAGTTAGTTCCTTTAAAGTTACGTCAGTATATAGATCTACTTTAAGCTTTCTTCCTTTAGAATATAGATCTAATAAGCCTTCTATAGTTAAATTAGGATTACCTGTTAAGTCTCTTGCTGTGTCTAACACATCTTGTCCGGTAATCTCTCCAAATTGTGCAGAACTACCTACAGTTGAATCTAAATACTTATCACCTATATCAGTAGCAGTTGTTCCAGTTTCTTCTCTTGCTTGTTTAAGTAAATTTTCTTGGATAGCTATTTGAGTTTGAATAGCAATAGCATCATTTTTATATGCTTCTTTAACATCATCACTTATACCTTCTGGTAAATCTCCAGACATTATTTGATCTAATGTTATAGGTGGGTCTCCTTTTTCAAGATGCCCAGCATCTATTGCATCTTCTGTAGCGGTTATTGCTACATTTTGTAATTTTTTACCTTCATCATCTATATAAGAAGTTATACTTTCAATATTGTCTCCTCCAACATTTTTAATTTGAGTTTGACCTCTATTAACTTGTATGTCTGATATATAATTTTCTTTTCCTATTTTATAGTCTATTAATCTTTTCTTATCGTAGTCTTCTATATAAGATGTAGTTACATTATTTCTAACATATTTAGCATAAGCAGCGCCTCTTTCTCTATTTATTTCTTGACTTATTACATCATTCTTCATGTAATTTCGTCTTTTGTTTATAAGCTCTTCTGAGCTTTCTATACCTGCTTCCCCTAACAAACTTTCACGCTCTTCTATTTCGTTTTCTAAATCACTCATCATAGCAACTGTTTTTTTATCTGTTTTACCAGAAGCAATTAGCTTATTATACTCTGCAATAAGACCCTGTGAGTTTTCATTTTCAGAATTTCCATATAAAGAATTACCTATAGCAGTACTAATTTGTTCGTCTGTTAAATTATAAGTACGCACATCTGCTTGTTGTCTTAAAGATGCTGCTATATTAGGATCTGCAAGTACATCTTGAAATATAGCTTCAACGTCTTCTGGAGGAACTTGACTCCATTCACTTCCTGTTTTTATCATATACTGCTGATCTTTTCCTTGTCCTACTAATTGAACCTCTGATCCTCCTGTACGAGCAGCGTACCCTTTCATAGCTTCAGTTAATGCTGAACTAAAATCAATATCTTTTACAGTACCATAGCCTGAAAAGTAACTGTTATCATTTATAGATCCGTTATCGTTTTTTTGTAGACCAGTATAATTTTTATTAGACATTGCCATCATATTTTTATATGATTCTGCATTTAGGTCTCCCTTTTCGTACTCAGCTTTAATCTTTGCTTGATAAGCTTGAACTCTATCAAAATTTTGCTTAATAGGTTGGTATCCTCTAATAAAATTCCTTGAATCTTTAGTTATAGACATACCTGCAGTCTCATAATCACCTCTTCTAGATCTTTCTTCTAACTTAGCATTATATTCTTCTGCTAATTCATTTTTAAGTTGATTATCTCCTTCGTAGTTTGCAGAGTTCATACCGTCTACAGATGCAGCTAATGCATCGTCTGCAACTATAGCATTAGCAAATCTATCTCTTAATATTGTATTAACTTGTACTGACCCTGGATCTCTATATACAGATTGGTACTGAGGTAAAGTATATCTTGCCATTATTATTTTTTTGTTTTATTAAACTGTGTAATAAAAGAGTTAATTTCACTTTCAGTCATATTTGGATTTTCTTTTTTTAAAGCATCTCTTAATTTATCTCTATTATATATTCCATCAGACCCAACAGTTTTTGCTAACCTTTCTTGCGCTTTATAAGATAAAATATCACCTGCAATACCTGCTATACCAGACGCAGCAGATGAAATACCTTGGAATTTATTAAAAGCTTCATCATCTTTAAGTTTTTGTCTAGCACTTGCATTATTAGCATTTATTTGATCTGCTCTAGCAGCTTCTGCTCGTATTAATTGAGCATTAGTCATAGAAGCTTGTTGAGCTCTTGCCATATTATTTACTGACATTTGCTGTTCTAGTTGAGCTTCTTGGTTAGCTATTTGTGTATTAGCTCTAGTTTCCGCTGCATTAATTTTTGAATTTATTCTTTGTTTCTTACTGTAAGCTGCCATTTTATTTATAATGTTAGCTGGGCCTCCTCCAGATGTTTCAATAAATTTATTTAACCCTCTCATGTCTGCAGCATTTTCAGATCTTTCATTGTTATAATTAACTCTATCTAATTTAGATGCTCTTCCTCTTTGTGCTATTATAGGTGATGTAAATCCTGGAGTATACGATCCTTGTTCTGCAGAATCTTGTTTATTAAAAAACGAGTAAGCAGCAGGTATTAACTGTGCAATACCCGCAATGTAAGCTTCTGTAGGTATATCTCCTCTACGAACTTTTAATTGTAATTCTTTTAATTTTTGTTTTTGATCTTCATTTCCTTCATTTGTAATTATCTTTTCTTGTTCTTCTGGGGTACTAGCTAATTGAAGATTATCATTAAGATTTGTTTCACCACCGATTTGTTGAATTTGTATAGGATCTATTTTTAATATTGTTTCATTAGTAGGAACTCTTGTGTTTGCATTATTAGTATTATTAGTACTAGTAGATGGAGTTGGCCTTGCATTAGCTATATCAATATTCATCTTCGTAAGTAAATCTTCTTCTTTTTTTCTTTGTTCTTCTTGAAATTTAATCCTTTCTAGTCTTGCTGCTTCCCTAGTCTCAAAGAAATTATTTAAAAAATCTTCTCCTTTGTCTACTGTATTTAAATCAGAAGGATCTATTGTATAGTTATTTAAATTTATATCTAAATTTCCTTGTAAATCTGTAGAACCTCCACTTTGATATTTTTTAGTACCTCCATGTTTAGCAGTTTGAATCATATTAGGGTTTCTACCTGCAGCTTTTTCTTGCATTTTAGCTAAATAGTTTATCTTTTTTTGACTACCTCCTTCTTCTAATATATCTTTATGCATGTCTGCGTATGATACACCTCCTTTTTTTAAGTGATCAGAGAAAAAGTAATCACTTCTTTTACCTCCATGTTTAGCCATAGTAACTTGATCCATAGTTTCTCCTCCTTCAACTTCTGTTTGTGGGTCTAACATAATTCCTCCCTGATCATGTGACTGCCCATTAAACTGCATTGCATCACTATTTGGTATAGGTTCCATTTCTCCTCCTGGTAATTGCATCCCACCTCTTTGATATTGTTTCATCTGACTATACATACCACCTCCCATCATTTTGTTATGTTTAAATCCTGCACCATCTAACTTAGCGTGTGAAGTTTCATTTTTAGCAACTATTTTATATCCTGTTTTAGGATCAATCATATCATGAGGATATTTTCCTCCTTTTCGCATTTGATTTGTTTCCATCATAGCCATATACTCTTCATGAGTTGAACCTGGATGTATTGTACCATCAGGCATTGTATGTTGACCTCCTTGTTGATACTGTTTCATTTGATCATACATACCCCCAGTTTGGAAATCTAAAGATGCCCCTATTCTAGGAGATTTATTTGTAAAATCATATCCAACATTACCAGAAAATTTTCCATAAGATCCTTTTAAACCTAGACGTGCCCCTGGATCAGGAGAATTTGATGTTCCATAAGATCCTTCAACACCAAATGAAGTGTTAGCTCCTGTAGCTCTATGCCTTCCATCTTTCATTAGACCTACTGATGCGTCTACATAAGGATTTAAAATAGATCCTTGAGTTTCTGCTATATTGTATCCTCCAAATGAATCTGGATCTTCATAAACGTATTCTCCTCTTGAGTCCCCAGTACCTAATCCCATCCCTATATTACTATTTAAAGAAAGATTAAGATTTCTGTTTAAATTTCTATTATGATACCCTCTAAGACCAAAAGAAGAATTAGAAGCTCCTGGTTCTGTAGACATATCAGAAGGTAATATACCAATTTTTGTATTACTTTCTAAATCTTCTTTAAGATTTTGATTTCCTTTAGACATATATGCATCCATTTCTGCTCTTAACCCAGTAGATGAGCTGCCTCTTCTTAAAGACTCCATAAGAGGTATACTTAATCTTCCTCCATATCCCGGTGCACTCCCCGCATCTGTGTTAAAAGTTTTACCCCCTACACTTAAATAAGATTCTCTTGTGCCTCCTTCTTGTTTTTTAAATCCAGACTCCATATTAGAATAACTTTTTGCAGATATAGTGCTATTAGATCTACTTCTTGATGTTCCTGATTTTTTTTTATGATTTATATTATGATATAAACCTCCAGCATGATATGCTCCACCTTTTTCAAACATATTAGATAAAGCGGAACCATATCCTCCTTTACCAATCCCATCAAAGTATCCGCCTTGTCCTGATTCTAAAAAAGTCTTACCTAACCCTTTTAATTTATCCACACCAGCCGTTTTTAATCCACTAGCTCCTAGTAAACTCATACCACCTTCTACTAAATTTGTAGGATTATCCATTCCTAATGATCCATAAGGTGTTTTAATTCCGAGACCAGGAGATCCTCCCATATTCCATCCTGCTCCCCACTCCATTGGAGGACCTTGTGGGTTATCTGAATTAGGGCCATACTCAGAATCTGTATCTCCTCCAGTATTTCCAGTATGATGAGATGAAGACATATGATTGGGATTAGTCAAGTGATCTGGCATAGTCGAAGAATCATAACTATCTATATCTATAAAGTCATTTTCACCACCTTCATGATATTTTCTTATTCCTCCTTGTTGCATCTGATCGTACATCCCACCTTCTTGTTTTTTAAAAATACTTTTATTATTTTGATTCCACACTTTAGGGCCGGATTTAATAGAGTCTGATAAGAAAGGTTTTTGATTTACATTAACTTTACCGTTAGACAATCTTTGACCTCTATTATAAAAATCTCCTAACATTAAAGGTATACCAGCCGCTCCTGCAAATCTTCCTGCAGCAGCAAATTTTGGTGCTAAATGTCCTATACTTTCAAGTAAATGCGCCCCTTTACTAGCATAAGTTGTAGCTAGTTCTCCACCTGTTTGGTATTTATTTCTCAGTCTATCTATAAATTTCTTTTTAAACATAGTATTATTTTTAAATGTATTGAGGCATATTTCTATACCCTCCTCTTCTTGCTACAATATTTTGCCCTAAATCATATCCAGAATATGATTTTTGTTTTAGTTGCCCAGCATTAACTCTAGCTCTTTCATTCCCAACAGTCTCAAGAAGCTCTTTATTATATTTATTTACTTTTTTCTTTTTTTCTGTTTCTAATCTCTTTTCTTCTTCTCTAGCCTTTTTTCTACCTGTAAAGCCTTTATAT
>Ga0209816_1001596_pt1 | contig 16877 bp, 17 predicted proteins | sample CoawatmetaG01DNA_FD_187509 | JGI IMG/M metagenome (GOLD analysis project Ga0209816, IMG submission 187509) | Marine microbial communities from the West Antarctic Peninsula - Coastal water metaG017-DNA (SPAdes) (version 2) | ecosystem: Environmental > Aquatic > Marine > Coastal ... | reverse complement strand
TAGTCAGTTTTTCTGCCTCCATGTCTAACACTTGACCAAAAACCATACCGTTAGCTCCAATCGCTTCCGTTAACGTGGAAATTAAATCTAAACGAACCTGCGGATCCTTTGATGTCCTAACATCAGATAAGATTTCAAAAGCAAGCGTCTGAAGTGCGTCCCCCGTAAGAACGGCTGTCGCCTCGTCCCACTGAATATGAACTGTTGGTTTGCCACGCCTAAGGTTATCATCATCCATACAAGGCAGGTCATCATGTATTAGTGAATATGCGTGAATTATCTCCACTGCTGTGGCGGCTCGGAGTGCCTCAATAATAGGTACATTATATATCTTAGCACTCTCAACAGCCAGAAAAGCCCTTAGACATTTCCCTCCAGAGAAAGCATATAACATAGGGGCAGATAATTTCTTATCGAAACTAGAAATGGAATCTTCAAAGATAGTTTTTACACACTCTTGAGTGTCAGAAAGCACAGAAAGGAACATCTCTATTTTCTTTCAATCTCTGTTACTTCTCCCGTAGAGTTTCCTTCTTTATCTAAAGTTATCTTTTGAACTTTTTCTTCTGCATCCATTAATTTTTTTTCACATCTTTTCTTCAATTCGGCCCCTCGTTCATAAAGTTTTATAGAATCCTCCAGTGGTACGTTCCCCCTCTCAAGTTGCCCAATAACTTCCTCAAGTTCGCTCATAGCTTCTTCAAAAGACATCTCTGATACTAAAATCTCAGTCATTTTTTCCTCTCTTTAACAAAGTTTCTAAATGCACCCTTACCGATGCGGCTAATGCATCCAGATCATAACCACCTTCTAGAGTCGATACTACACGACCTCCACATACTTTTTTAGCTAAATCACATAGGCGGTTGGTAAGCCACTCAAAATCTTCTTCAAGAAGGTTTATATTTGCCAAAGGGTCAGACGCATGCGCATCAAACCCAGCCGAAATCAATAAAAGATCCGGTGAAAAGCTCTCCAAAGCTGGGAAAACTTCCTTTTCGTATAATGCTTTAAAACTTTGACTACTAATATTTGGCTCTAAGGGAATATTCAAAATATTGTTTTGAATACCTTTTTCGCTAGCATAACCTGTTCCTGGGAAAAGTGGCATTTGGTGGGATGACACAAATAAAACTCTTTCTTCATCCCAAAGAATATCTTGAGTTCCATTTCCATGATGGACATCAAAATCAACTATAGCAACTTTTGACAACTGGTGGTGATCCAAAGCGTATTTTGCTGCAATGGCCACATTTCCAAACAAACAGAAACCCATTGCTCTTTCCTTTTCAGCATGATGGCCAGGAGGTCTCGTTAGTACAAACGCATTAGCTACTTCACCCCCAAGAACCAAATCAACTCCCTTAATTATTCCACCAACCCCTCTGCGAGCTGCCAGAAGGGATCCCTCTGACATAAAAGTGTCTGCATCTAAAGAAACAACACCACTACTAGGAGTAGATTTTTTAAGATTTTCTAAATATTTTTTTGAATGTGCACGAAGTATGTCCAAATCTTTGCCCAACGGTGCTTCTAACCTTACCAAATTAGGATCGTCTAAGTCGTCCAAAGAGTTATTAATACTAATCAATCTTTCTAATCTCTCTGGGTGTGCCCCCGGAGTAATATGACCTAAACAGTCCGTATGTGAAATTAAAACAGTTGTCATAAAAAATTACCTTCTTTCTTAATCTGGTGCCAACATATACCCTGCACCCCGTACAGTTTGTATGTATCTAGGTTGCTTAGAGTCCTCTTCAATTTTTCTACGTAATCTTGTAACTTGAACATCAACTGCTCTTTCTTGAGCTTGACCCTTACCTCTGCCCAAATCTTCTACCAACTTCTCTCTTGAAATAGGTTCCCCAACATGCGCAGAAAAAATTCGCATGAGTGCAATTTCTGTTGTCGTTAACCTGACCAAAGTATCTCCACTCCACAGTTCTGCCCTAACAGTGTCATATGTTATTTTTCCTAAAGTAAAAAATAGTGGTAACTCAGTTACGTCCTGTTGGCGTCTTATTCTCCTTAAAATTGAATTTATTCGTAAAAGTAATTCCTGTGGTTCAAATGGTTTAGCCAAGTAATCATCCGCACCAGCTTCTAAACCCTTAATTATATCAGAACTCTCACCCTTAGCCGTTAACAGTAAAACAGGTGTTGTATCTTTGCACCTCAATTCAGTAGTAAATTTAATACCATCATCTCCGGGCATCATTACGTCCAACACTATGAGATCAAATTTTAGGTTAGCTAATGTTTTCCAAGCTTGCTCAGCATCTTTAGCAACAGACGCCCAATAACCATTCTGAGTTAAAAATTTCTTTAAAAGGTTTCTAATTCTTTCATCGTCGTCAACAACTAAAATATGAGAGCTTTCTGAAGTGAGGTGAACCATTATTTACTCTTCCAATAAATTATCAAATTGCACTTTTACCTTATCGTCCATTAGGCACTCTAAAACCTTTCTAAACCCCAAAACTGAGTCCAGACCTGCTTTCTTATAAGCGCTGTACATTCTTCGTCGCTGCGCTTCAGATAGTTGCCTTTCTAACTCAAAACCTTTTTCAGTTAAATGAAGATGTCTTTCTCTCTTATCTTCTAGACCTATATCACTTCTGACCAGACCATCTGATATCAATTTACGCAAAACTCTATTTAAAGACTGCTTAGTAACTCCTAAAATATTCAGAAGATTATTTACGGTTGTCCCTGAGCATCTATTTATAAAATGCACAGCTCGATGATGTGCTCGACCATAGCCGTGTTTTTCAAGGATCTTATCTGGGTCTAACGTAAAGCCTCGATAAGCAAAAAACATTGCTTCAATACCAAACCTAAGGGTGTCCTCAGTTAAGAAAAGCTCTTTGTCGTCTTCAGCACTAATTGTACTATATTTATCTACCATTAGAACAACTTTTCTCCACTCTTTATAGAACTCATTTTATGTCAGCCTTGTTGACATTTCAAGAATCAACTGATACAAAAAATTGATTTTACGTAATTTTATGTCTATCTACTATAGCATATGAGTAATAAATGAAAAGATACGTTAAAAACTGAGAGGATTACATTAATGACAGTGGCCTATGATAAGCGTGAAGGTTTAATCTGGATGGATGGAGAGCTTATAAATTGGAAAGACGCTAATGTACACATTTTAACTCATGCTATGCACTATGCGTCATCCGTTTTTGAGGGTGAAAGGTGTTATAACGGGAAAATTTTTAAATCTCAACTTCACTCTGAAAGGTTAAAAAACTCAGCATTACTTATAGACTTTGAAGTTCCTTACTCAATTGAGGAAATCGAAAGTGCAAAAAAAGATGTGCTGAGTGCTAACAATCTTAATGAAGCTTATGTTCGTGCTATTGCATGGCGAGGAGCCGGAGAAGACATGGGTGTAGCTTCAGCGAAAAACCCTGTCCGATTAGCAATAGCAGCCTGGGAATGGGGAGCGTATTATGGCGACGCAAAAATGAAAGGTGCCAAACTTGATATTTCCAAATGGAAACGTCCATCACCAGAGACGATTCCATGCGAAGCAAAGGCAGCTGGCCTTTATATGATATGTACAATGTCTAAACATGCTGCGGAGGCTAAAGGTTGTTCAGATGCTATGATGTTCGACTACAGGGGTTACGTTGCAGAAGCTACCGGGGCTAATATATTTTTTGTTAGAGACGGTGAGGTACACACACCAAAACCAGATTGTTTTCTTAATGGATTAACCCGACAAACAGTTATTACAATGCTTAAAGAAAGAAATATTGTTGTACATGAAAGGCATATAATGCCTAACGAACTAGAAGGTTTTGAGCAATGCTGGTTGACAGGTACGGCTGCTGAAGTAACTCCTGTTGGAGAGATAGGTGGCTACAAATTTGATGTTGGGCATTTAACACAGGATATTTCAAAAAGTTACGACAACCTTGTAAGAGAGTAACTTAATAAACTCACGTCTTATAAAGTTAAATACAACAAATATTTATTAATTGATTGAAGGTTATTTTTTTACAAAATAATATGGTTGATTTTTTTTCTTTTGAGAGTGATTGTGTTTAGCATGGTTAATAATAAGACTGTGATTTCTTTAAATACCACTTCATACGACCGAGTAGCCTTTGATAGGAAAGAGCTTAGTACAATTCTATCTATCTACGGTAGAATGGTTTCGGCAGGAGAATGGCGCGATTACGGAATATCAATGCTAAGACATATAGCTATTTTTTCTATTTTTCGTAGGTCTGCAGAGCATCCAGTATTTACAATTCAGAAAACTCCAAAACTTGCGAACAAGCAGCAACTATATAGTGTTATTGCTATGGATGGAAGAATTTTAAAAAGGGGATCTAATCTAAAAACAGTCCTACACGTTTTAGAAAAAAAATTAATCCGAGCTGTAAATTAAAGTCTCTTAATTGAAGTGACCGCTCCACCATCACTCTTTTCTATCCTTGCCATCACAAGGTTAAAATCTTCTTCTACAACCGCCATATGATATGCATTAGCATGAATTAAAGTGTCATCTTCACTTAAAATTCCAACATGCCCCCTCCAGAACACTAAATCACCCTTTCTAGCTTCCGTTAATTTAACTCTATTGCCCACTGATTCTTCTTGCATATCCGTATCTCTAGGACAATTTACACCACAAGCATTTAAAGCTAGTTGGACTAAACCTGAGCAGTCTATACCTTTTCTCGAACCACCCCCCCACAGATATGGAGAATTCAACAGTAAGCGCGAAGTCGCCACATAATCAACCAATTGATTTTCTATTTTTTTTAAATGACAAACTGGGATAAAACCACCGCTGTTTAACTCTGCCCATACACCTGTAACTTTTTTTACAGTAACTTTATCACCAAGGAAAAATTCATTTATATCCTTTTGTTTAAAATCTGGCTTTATATATGAATTGCTACTAGCCACATAAACCCAATGAGATAACTTGGTACGCGGCGCCACGTAGCTTTCAGAGATATAACCACAATACTGATCTTTTTCAGATTGAATATAAGCAAACCCATTTAGCCGTTCAAACACTTTAATCGGATCTCCTAACAAAAGTTGAGAAACTCTATTTCCATCATGTGCGTTTAATAAATCTGTTGGCCCAGATCCACATTGAGCTTTTGAACCTTCTAAAAAGTGTTCTGAAGTCACTTTTCCTTTTAAAAAGTTAGCGGCAACCCTTCCATTAGCTGGAGTGACCCGAGAATCCATTAAAACTTTAAGACCTCTGGTAATGCATCTAAAATAGCCCTAGCTCCCATACCAACTCCACCTTTCGGTCTTCCTGGGCTAGCAGCGGGTTGCCATCCATAAATATCAAAATGTACAAAACTCTTCGCATTCTCCACAAAACGTCTCAGAAAAAGTGCGGCAGTAATAGATCCAGCAAATCCTCCACTTGGAGCATTATCTAAATCTGCTATCCCTGGTTCAATTAGTGCTTCATAAGGGTTATAAAATGGCATTTCCCAAATAGGATCTCTCACTCTAATAGAAGATTCTTTTAACAAATTAGCTAAGTTATTATCGTCCGTATAAAAAGGGGCTACATCAGGTCCAACAGCAACACGCGCTGCACCTGTTAAAGTCGCCATACATATTAACAAGTCAGGGGAATCCTCGTCAGCGTATGCTAAAGCATCCGCCAGAATCAATCTACCCTCTGCATCAGTATTATTAACCTCTACTGTTAACCCCTTTCTTGAAGTGAGGATATCTTGCGGTCTAAAAGCTGATGAAGCTATAGAATTTTCAACAGCAGGTACCAGCACTCTTAATTTTAAAGGCAAATTTAAAGCCATTATCATATGTGCTAGTCCAATCACAGTGGCCGCTCCACCCATATCCTTTTTCATAAGGGACATTGATCCACCTGGCTTTATATTTAACCCACCTGTGTCGAAACAAACACCCTTACCAACTAACGTCAAAGTTGGCCCATGGTCACCCCAAACCAATTCAATCAAACGAGGTAATTCCGCTGAAGCTCTTCCAACCGTATGTATCATTGGAAAATTTTTTTCTAATAGGCTTTCTCCACAGATAGTTTTCACAGACGCACCATGTAATTCAGCAAGAGACCTTATAGATTGTTCTAATTCTGAGGGGCCCATATCGTTAGTTGGGGTATTTATTAAATCCCTAGTCAAAGCTTCACCTTGAGCTATTTTCTCAGTTCTTGTCCCATCAAACATGCTTGGAAAAACCAATCTAGGATTAATTTGGACATGATCTCGATACTTTGAAAAATGGTATTGAGATAAAAGCCACCCCAGGTAATGCTCTTTTACTTCTAGATCAGGATGTTCAGAAACAAGTTTGTATTTAAGGTTAGGAATTTTTTTTATTACCCCTCCTAAAACAAATCGATTTCTTTTCCTAATCTCTTCATCACCTAAACCTACTAAAACTTTTTCAATATTTCCTGAGCTATCAGGGACTAAGCAAACATCCCCCGAATGAGCTGAAAATTTGCTTGCATAAATCCAGTTTTTAACATGGCTTTCCTCACCCTCCAACCAAAGTTTAAATTCCTCCGCTTTAATAAGATAAATTGGGCAAGCATCCGCATTATCTTGTTCAAAACTATATTCAAGAAACTCCAGCATGAAATAATCTCCTAAAAAACTTAATTTTATACTAAGAACTAATATAATATTTTATTATATTAGTTTACAGATAGTTATAGGGTAGAACAATCTTACCAGGGTATTATAAGCTGTAAACTAGGAGGAACAATACATAATGGCAGTAAAACCTTTACCAAGCTTTCTTATACATCGGTACAATGACTGGAAATCCAATAGTTATTCGCAAAATATAAATTGGTACAAGAAAATATCAGTAGAAGACCAACGTCCCAAAGCCATGGTAATCTCTTGTTGTGATAGTCGAGTACACGTCACCGCAATTTTTGGGGCCGAGCAGGGGGAGTTCTTTATTCATCGAAATATTGCAAATTTAATACCACCATTTTCTCCAAATGGTGATTATCATGGTACATCAGCCGCAATAGAATACGCTGTCACTTCTTTACAAATTTCTAAAATAATAGTTTTAGGGCATTCAAACTGTGGAGGTGTAAATGGGTGTCATGATATGTGTGCAGGAAAGGCTCCAGAGCTAGAAAGGGAGTCCAGTTTCATAGGTAGATGGATGGACATCCTTCGGCCAGGATATGAAAAAGTTAAACACATACTTGATGAGGATGAAAGAAAAGAAGCATTAGGAAAAGAAGCTGTTTTAATTTCTTTAAAAAACTTACAGACATTTCCATTTATAAAGGATGCCATAAGAAAAGATAAACTTAATCTTTACGGTCTGTGGACTCATATTGGGCAGGGGAATTTAGAGCACTACATTGAGGGCAGTGGATTTAAGCCGGTTTAGACATCAACACCTTAGAGACATAAGTTTCTGCAATTTGAACAGCATTTAAAGCAGCACCTTTGCGTAAATTATCTGAGACACACCATAAATTTAGCCCATTTTTAACTGTGTTGTCTTGCCTAATTCTACTGATAAACGTTGCGTAATCACCAACACATTCAACTGGTGTGACATAGCCACCATCCTCGCGTTTATCTATAACCATAACACCATCTGATTCTCTTAAAATATTCCTGGCCTCATCAGCACCAAGAAACTCCTCAAATTCAATGTTAATTGACTCAGAGTGTCCAACAAACACTGGCACACGAACACATGTCGCTGTTACACGTATATTCTTATCTATAATTTTTTGAGTCTCGGCCATCATCTTCCACTCTTCTTTAGTCGATCCATCCTCTAGAAAAATATCAATGTGCGGTATTACATTAAAAGCTATTTTCTTTGGATAAACCGTAGGAGCTACTCCTTGGTGTGGAACATAAACCCCTTTCGTTTGATTCCAAAGTTCATCGATACCTTCTTTACCAGAACCTGAAACAGACTGGTACGTACTTACCACTACCCTCTTAACCCTTGCACGATCATGAAGTGGTTTAAGTGCTACCACCATCTGAGACGTAGAACAGTTCGGATTTGCAATAATATTTTTGTTTTTGAAATCAAAGATAGCATCAGGATTAACCTCTGGAACTATTAGCGGAACCTCAGGGTCATAACGATAAAGAGATGAATTATCTATAACTAGGCAACCAGATTTCGCTGCTCTGGGCGCATGTTCTTTAGTAGCATCAGATCCTATAGCAAATAATGCAATATCATATCCTGAAAAATTGAAACCCTCTAAATCTTTAATTTTGAGTGTTTTATCCCCATAACTTACTTCAGTTCCAATAGATCTTCGACTAGCCAATGCTACTATTTCCTTAACTGGAAAATCTCTCTCAGATAAAATATTCAGCATTTCTCTGCCAACATTTCCAGTAGCACCAACTACAACAATATTATAAGCCATTTTCTAATAAATCCCTAAAAGAAGTTCGTACTATTCAGAGCCTAATAGCTCTTTGTTAGCTTTAGGAAAAGGCGTAATCGAGTTTGTCTTGCTGTTTAGTATGAATCCACGGTAAACGTGAGTGAAATATAGGATAGAAAAGAACCTTGAATAATAAAACTAAATATAAATCATTTACTTTGTTCAAAAGACTGTGGACAGGATATCTCAGGAACCATATATTCTTACTAATGGTTGCAATGGTTTTTATGGTTATCGAGGGTAGTACCCTTGGTGGATTAAGCTATATGCTTCAACCAATGTTTGACCTAGTAATGGTAAAGGGTGATGCAGGGGCTATCTGGTTTGTTGCAACAGCTATATTAATGCTGTTTGTAGTCAGGGGTATAACAGGAATAATTCATAGAACTCTACTAACTAAAGTTTCTTATGAAGCGTCAACACAAATTCAAGTTGATTTACTAAATCACACCTTACATTTGGATAATAGTTTTCATTCAAAGACTTCTCCTGGCGCCTTAATAGAGCGTGTTCAAGGAGATGTTATATCCATACAACATCTTTGGAACACTATTTTAGTAAATGCAGGAAGAGATTCTATAGCATTACTATCACTTTTAGGCGTAGCTATTTCAATAGACTGGATGTGGACTTTGGTAACCGTAATGGGTGCTCCCGTTTTATTGCTCCCAAGCTTAGCCGTCCAAAGGTATGTAAGACGTAAAAGTGGTTACCTAAGAGAAATCGCCTCCGATAGAACCCTTCGCCTTGATGAAATTTTTCACGGTATAATACCTATAAAATTAAATCGCATGGAACCATATCAATTATCAAGGTTTTCAAAACTATCTCAAGATTGGGTGAAATCTACAATCAAAACGGTAGCTGGACAGGCATCAATTCCCGCTCTAGTTGATCTTGCAGTAGGTTTTGGATTCTTTAGTGTCCTTTTGTATGGAGGTCCACAAATAATATCTGGTGAAAAATCAATTGGTGAGTTTATGAGTTTTTTCACCGCTATGGCTTTAGCCTTCCAACCAATGAGGAGATTAGGAAACGTTGCAAGCAATTGGGAAATAATGGCTGCAAGTTTAAACAGAATTTTTAACTTATTTGATACAGTACCTGACATCCAAGATACCATTTCAACAAAAATAAAAGTACCAAAAAACTTTGATGTTTCCTTTGATAATGTACATCTAAGCTATGACTCTTCCCCTGTACTAAATGGTTTAAGCTTTAACGCTCCACACGGTAAAACTACGGCTATTGTTGGTGAATCTGGAGCTGGAAAAAGTACACTGTTTAATGCGCTTACCCGATTAGTCGATCCCAAAAGTGGAAGTATTAATATCGATGGAATTAATACTAAAAATATCTCACTTGAAAATCTTAGGAGTCTTTTTTCGGTAGTTTCCCAAGATGCTTTGTTGTTCGATGAAACACTTATCGAAAATATACTTTTAGGAAATAAAAATATTTCTAAAGAAAAGATTAAACAGGTTTTAGACGATGCAAATGTAACCAAATTTATTTCTACTCTATCTAATGGTCTTGAAACAAAAGTTGGTCCCAGAGGCTCAAATTTATCAGGTGGCCAAAGGCAACGTGTAGCAATTGCCAGAGCACTACTACGGGATACTCCTATTTTGCTTCTTGATGAAGCAACAAGTGCATTAGATGCCGAATCTGAAAAATTTGTTCAGGAAGCCTTAGAGAAATTATCTAAGGGAAGAACTACTCTAGTTATAGCACATAGATTATCTACCATTCATGACGCAGATCAAATCATAGTGTTATCAAAAGGGAGGATCGCTGAGATCGGAACTCACGAAAATCTAATAAATCAAAAAGGCCTGTATTCAAACTTATACAGCTTACAGTCTAAACCCAATAAAGAAGTTGATGTTCTTTCAAATAACTCGACATTAAGTAGTAACTCAACCAAATCTCTTCTTAAGCTTAAAGGTCAAAGCAGCTTGGTTGAAAATGAGCATAATTATCCGTCACTGAATTCAAAGCAGTTAAATTGGCTACAGCGAGGCCTTATAGCTATCGCGAGAAAATTAACTTTTTAATTAAACATAATATTTCCATGACGACGACTACATGCTATTGCTATTATAGCTCTAAGTGATGGTAAAATGGGAAGTTTGTTAAAGTATTCACTTAATGTATTTCTCTACTAATAAAAATTTTTATATTGGGATCTAAAGTTGTCACCACGAAAAAAAACAAAGCTAGAACGTCTACTGTCATTCAATCAGCATAGACGACGTTTTGGAGGATCCAAAAGCCTTACTAACATAGAGGATTTAACTACCCTTAAGAACTCAGTTATCCAAGGTGCTAACAGAAAATATACTCATGGCTCTTCGAAGAATCTATCTGAGCACTTAGAAAGCTTAAAAGATGAGTTCATTGGAGATTCTGAACTTTGTTATGTGGTTGCGAAAACAATCGTCTTAATTAGGCGTGAATCAAAAATAAAAGAGAATTATAAAACTTTAGAAACAATTTTAACTAAAGAGAGTGATTTTTTATTAAAAAATTTAAATTTAAGATGGTTAATTTCAATCTCAGATACAATCTCAGAACACTCAAGTTGCTCTGAAAATAGAGCTCTCGCTTTATGCGCAACAATATTGGGGAATACAGTAAAAATTTATGAAACAGAGCGGTATCTGGAAAAAAATAATAATTCAAAAGAGGACCCTGAACGTCTTAGAATACTACAGTCCGAGCGTGTTCCCTTAATAGATGGGATGTCTGGGTTCTGTATAGGAACTGATGACACACTTAGGAACATGCGCTTTAGAATGAACACGGTTTGTGACGGAAACCCTATAGGAAAACTTTTACTGGAAATATTTACAAGAATTCAATACGAAGACACTGGCTATGGCAGACTAAAAAAAAGACATACAAGGTCCAGAACGAGTTGGTGGTAATATGTTATTTCAATCCTTTATCATAAATTTACCAAAAGAAAAAACCCGTCACAATTTTATGAAAAAGCAAATGGAAAAACTCGATTTAGAGTATACCTTTATTTCAGCTGTTATGGTTTCCAATCTAACCGAAGACGATTATATAAATAGTGGGATGGGTTGGCAAAGACCTCTCAGGAAAACTGAGTTGGCCTGCTTCTTAAGTCATAAGGAAGCGTGGAAAAAGGCAGCAAACTCCGATACTCATTCCTTAATATTAGAAGACGATGCAGTACTTTCGTCATCCACTAAAGATATAATTCATGATGTTATAGGGTCACTCAATTTTGACTTCCTTTGCCTTGAAACTAGATTTCATAGAAAAAAGCTAATTGGGGCTACTCAATTAACAAAAAAAAGTAAGTTTGCAAGGCTGTATCAAGACCGAGCGGGGGCTGCAGCATACTTATTAAGCCCAGCCGGAGCAAAGAAACTATATAGTAAAACCAAATTTATTAAACCTGGCTTAGCCGATGCTTATATTTCAAGTTCTTATGAACTTAAAGCTTATCAAATACTTCCAGCACTAGCCATCCAACTTGATCAATGTAATATTCACGGGCTTGTTCCTGAAATTAAAACAGAGACATCAATAAACGAAGATCGACCAAATGATCAAATGGGCCGCTTTTTAAAATTAAAGTTTATTACTAGGCGTATTGTAGCTCAAATTCGCTTAGCTATGCGAATTATATCAAAGATATTTATCTCAAAGTTTAAAGAAATACCAATAGCACCAGATTTCTATAATTAAGAGCGCATACTTAAATCTACTTTTCTTGAGCAACCATAAAAGCATCACTGTTAGTAAAGTTTTATATTTTAATTATACTACACGAACCATAACTGTTTATACACATCGCTAATTAACCGCACTTCGTTACTTATACTGTAAATTTCATTGGCAGCTTTCCTACTTCTTATACTGGCTTCATTTTGGTACGCTTCCTCTGTTAAAAAAAGATTTATAAAGTGAACTGCTGAGTTTACATCTCCTATTGGAACTACTTTTCCACAGCGTCCTTGGTCTGAAAATTCCTTAAAGTAACCTGTACTACTAGCCACAAACGGTACCCCTGAAGCCATTCCTTCCAACGGAGTCATCCCAAAACCTTCATAACGTGGCAATGCGACCAACAGTGACAAAGATCTAAGGATACTTGGTAATTTTTCAGTAGAGATTTCACCAGTAAAAATAATCCTGTCATTTAACCCAGCAGTATTAACTTTACTCTTTAAGTTCTCTAAAAATCTTTTGTCTGAATCTCCAGCCTTTCCAATTATTAAAGCAGTTAGACCTTGCATATTTGGTAAAACCCTAATCATTGAATCTACAAACAAATCAGTGCCTTTTTCTTTTCTAATCCGTCCAATTGTTGCAATCCCCCTAACACCAGGATAACCCAATTTTTGCCAGGATTCTCTTAAGTTCTTTGATGGCTTGAATTTTTCTGTGTCAATGCCGTGTGGAATAATAGCGCCTACATTTGGCACATAACTTGCAGCTAGCTTTGTAGTTGCAATGACCGTGTCCATTTTAGAAATCAACCACCTGGGTACTAAAGAATGTCGTCGTTGAGCCGCAGATGTAAAAACTATCTTTATTGGGAGACGTAACATATCTCTTGCTATAATAGCATCTCTCATCTCATTATTACGTCTTACATGCCATATAGAAAATGGCTTATTCCTAGGCTTAGCCTTTGCAAAAGAATACGCTGTCACTCGCGACACAGGTTTAGGACATTCTGGTAAAGGATACCCCACAAGCCTTAGATTATAAGTTTGAGCTTGCTTTATTAAAACATTCGCAGTTGTTGCTGAAACACCAGTAAAGTTCTTATTATAATTAGTGACAAACAAGTCAATATTATCGGTCATAGCAAAAGGCTATTACAATTAGTCTCTATAAACAATTTCCATTACTCTCTTTAGTATTATTAAATATTAATTAGGTGATTGATCACGGTCATCCATACTATAGTCACGTAATACTTCATATATCGTTGCATCAACCATAGCATCCAGTGTAGCAATATTAGAGATTAATTTTGATGCGCTCTCAAAGTCTAAAGTAGAGGCCATAGAGGTAAATGCATGCTCTCTATTTATACTTTTAAAAGATATAAATGAAGTATCCTGAATTTCATTAGTACTGTTGATTGATACAATATACTTCGATTCCAGTTTTCTTTTTGCTTCATCAAAATAACTGAGTTTTTTGCTTTCATATTTAACTACTTTCTTTCCTACCCTAATTCTGTAGTCATCGAAGTGTAATTTCTTACCTTTCATTTGTGCCTTTTGATGCTCCGGATCTTGCCTCCAACTTAAAATTGATTCTTCACTGTCCCAAATTTGAAAAGATAAGAGAAAGCCTTTATCAGACAAATTTGAAAACCTATCAATCCATGTAAGACCAGGGTATTTTGATAGAATTGGATTAAGGTAATCTACTTCACTTAAGTAATTTTTTAGATGGCCGTCTTTAGGCTTTACTTCAAAAAAAAGACCATACATTTACGCTTTACCTTAATTTTAACATTACAAACTACTATCTAGAGCTTCAAGAATTGCATCTCCCATATCAGTCGTAGATACTGGTTTCATATCCTCTGCTTGCATTAAATCAGATGTCCTAATCCCCTTTGCAAGAACTGAATCTATAGCATTTTCCAACCGTTTAGCATCGCCTAATTCATTGAAAGAATACCTTAACGCCATCGCAAAACTTAATATGCACGCAATAGGATTTGCCTTTCCTTGTCCCGCAATGTCAGGTGCAGAGCCGTGAACAGGCTCATATAAAGCCTTTGGTTTACCATTTTCATCAGGCAAACCTAATGAAGCTGATGGCAACATACCTAAAGAACCAGTCAACATTGCAGCAACGTCACTTAACATATCGCCAAATAAATTATCCGTCACAATGACATCAAACTGTTTCGGCGCTCGTACTAACTGCATCCCTCCAGCGTCCGCATACATATGGCTTAACTCAACATCTGGGTATTCATTATCATGCACCCACTGCACCTCTTCACGCCACAATATCCCTGATTCCATTACATTTGCTTTTTCCATAGAACAAACTCTGTTATCTCTTTTTCTTGCTAACTCGAATGCTGACCGAGCTACACGTCGTATTTCGTTCGTAGTATATCTTTGCGTGTTTATACCAACTCTTCCACCTTCATTATCCTCTTGGATACCTCTTGGTTCTCCAAAATATATTCCACTAGTTAACTCACGAATGATCATAATATCTAATCCAGCCACAAGTTCTTTTTTTAAAGACGAAGAATCTGCTAACGCATCAAAACATTGCGCAGGCCTTAAATTTGAAAATAAATCTAATTCTTTCCTTAACCTAAGAAGTCCACGTTCTGGTTTAACACTAAAATCTAAATCATCATATTTTGGTCCACCGACAGCCCCAAGTAAAACCGCATCAACTTTTAAAGCTTTGGCAACAGTTTCATCGGTAATTGGCACACCAAACTTATCATAAGCTGCCCCCCCAACTAAGTCTGTGGTTATATCAAAATGCATGTTTCTCTTGGCACCAAACCAATCAATCACTCTTATCACTTGATCCATTACTTCTGGACCTATTCCATCACCAGGTAAAATTAATATAGAAGGTTTAGTCATTAAATTTCTCCGTTACTTATTTTGTTTTCACAGTATGTAAAATTTATAGAATATATAGGGTCTTAATAAATATAATCTAAACGGTTAAACCCAAGGTCGAGAAACAGCGGCCTGTTGTTCGAACTTTTGTATAGAAGTCTGTTTTTCTAAAGTTAAATCAATATCGTCTAAACCGTTCATCAAACAATGCTTTCTAAATGAATCTACCTTAAAATTAAAAACAACACCCTCAGAAGACGTAACTGTCTGAGTTTCTAAATCAATACTAATTCTAGCATTAGACCCTTTTTCTGCATCTTTCATAAGAACGTCAACTTCCTCAGGAGGGAGTACAATTGGTAAAATACCGTTTTTAAAACAATTATTATAAAAAATATCAGCAAAACTTGGGGCTATAATACATTTAATGCCAAAATCATTTATTGCCCATGGCGCATGCTCTCTAGAGGATCCACAGCCAAAGTTTTCTCCCGCTACCAGTACCTGGGTATCTCTATAAGCCTTCTGGTTAAGAATAAAATCAGGCTTTTCACTTCCATCATCTTTATATCTCATTTCACTAAATAAATTTACTCCCAAGCCGGTTCTCTTTATTGTCTTTAGAAATTGTTTTGGAATTATCATATCTGTATCAGTATTAATTAATGGCAGTGGGGCAGCAACTCCTGTAAGTGAGTTAAATTTTTCCATTTATAGTAATCTCCCGTTAAACCCGTAGGCTACGCTGCGTTAATTATGCTTTAGTTTTCTAATATCAGTTAAATAGCCTGTCAAAGATGCAGCTGCCGCCATAGCCGGTGACATAAGATGAGTTCGCCCACCACGGCCTTGGCGTCCTTCAAAATTTCGATTTGATGTAGCAGCACAACGTTCTCCAGGGCTTAATTGGTCTGGATTCATAGCCAAACACATTGAACAACCTGCCAACCTCCACTCAAACCCTGCTTCTAGGAATATTTCAGCTAGACCTTCCTCTTCCGCCTGTGCTCGAACTAAACCTGATCCAGGAACTATCATACATCTTAAACCATCTTTAACCTTCTTACCTCTTAGAACTTCTGCTGCAGCTCTGAGGTCTTCGATTCTGCCATTGGTACAGGATCCTATGAAAACAGTGTCTATCTTTACTTCGGATAAGGGCATACCAGGTATTAAACCCATATATTCAAGAGATCGTTTAACTGCCTCCACCTTTCCGCCTTCAAAATCTTCTGGTCGGGGAACTGTTGCTGTAACTGGAAGAACATCTTCAGGTGATGTCCCCCATGTGACAACCGGGGCTATGTCTTCGCCCTTGATTGTAAGCACTTTATCAAAAACAGCATCTTTGTCTGAAAATAATGTCTTCCAATACAACTCGGCTGTTTCCCAAGCAGCTCCCTTGGGAGCATGAGGCCTACCTTTGCAATATTCAAATGTTTTTTCATCTGGTGCGATTAAGCCGGCTCGTGCCCCACCTTCTATGGCCATATTGCAAACTGTCATTCTTCCCTCCATAGAAAGAGATCTAATCGCTTCACCACTGTATTCTATTACATAGCCCGTTCCACCCGCAGTACCTGTTTTCCCAATAACTGTTAAAGTAATATCTTTAGCCGTTACGCCAGCCTTGAGTTTACCAGTTACTTCAACTTTCATATTTTTTGATTTTTTTTGTATTAATGTTTGTGTGGCTAAAACATGTTCAACTTCTGAAGTGCCAATTCCATGAGCAAGCGCTCCAAATGCCCCATGAGTTGCAGTATGACTATCACCACAGACAACTGTCATTCCCGGCAAAGTCCAACCCTGCTCCGGCCCCACGATATGCA
>Ga0209816_1001592_pt1 | contig 16898 bp, 16 predicted proteins | sample CoawatmetaG01DNA_FD_187509 | JGI IMG/M metagenome (GOLD analysis project Ga0209816, IMG submission 187509) | Marine microbial communities from the West Antarctic Peninsula - Coastal water metaG017-DNA (SPAdes) (version 2) | ecosystem: Environmental > Aquatic > Marine > Coastal ... | reverse complement strand
TTTTATTTAGCCCTAAATCTAAAAAATAATCATCCAAAGAGTCTTTGTATGTTTCTGGAACTTGGTCAATTTCTAATTTAAGAAATGATATTTGGGGGCAAGTGCTTTTTGATAGATTTTTAAAATCTAACTGAAGCTCTTCTAACTTTTCAGTAAATATCTCTCGGTTAAGGTCAACCGTATAAAATACTGCTAAATCTCTTAGTAAGCCCTTTATAGACAAGCAATCCCCTCTATTGGGAGTAAATTCCATATCAAAAATATGACCGTCTATTTCATGCTCATGACCAAGTTGAAATAGGCTATCAGAAACCTGCTCAATACTTGGATTTTCTGCAATATGTTGAACTAGATGACTGTATGCTATTTTCATTTGAACTGACTCAAGAAATCTAAGTTAGACTTATAGAACTCTCTTATATCTGTTACCCCATGCTTGAGCATAGCTATCCTTTCTATTCCCAGTCCAAATGCTAAGCCGCTAAATTTATTTGAATCTATATTACAATTTTCTAGAACAACTGGATTTACTAACCCACATCCAAGTATCTCAAGCCACTTTCCTTCTTTTGATAAGATATCAACCTCAGCTGAAGGCTCAGTAAATGGAAAGTATGAAGGTCTAAACCTTAGCTCAACTTCATCGCCAAAAAGTGAGTAGATAATTTTATAAATTAAATCTTTAAGTTGAGCAAAGTTTACATTTTCATCAACATATATACCCTCAACCTGATGGAACATTGGTAGATGAGTAGCATCATCATCTTTTCTATAAACTTTGCCGCCTGAAATAAATGCCAGAGGTGGCTTTTTTTTAAGCATGCCTCTAATTTGAACAGGCGAAGTATGAGTCCTTAGAAGATTTGATTTGTTTTCAACATAAAAAGTATCATGCATCTGCCTTGCAGGATGAGATTTTTTTATATTAAGCATATCGAAATTAAATTCTTCTGTTTCTATTTCGGGACCATCAACAATTTCAAACCCGAAAGATATTAAAAGATTCATTATAGAATCTTTCATATGATTTATTGGATGGAGGGCACCCCTATCCTTAATTAATTCAGGAGGTGAAATGTCCTTATATGCTGACATTAAACCAGTATATCTAGCTGGTAGCTGTTTTTACAATCTTCTCGAAAGTTGCACTATCAGTAATAGCTATATCAGAAAGAATTTTTCTATCTAAAGCAATATCTTTTTTCATTAAAGAGTTTATTAGAACAGAATATGAAACTCCTAGTTCTCTGGCCCCAGCATTAATCCTTGCTATCCAAAGAGCTCTAAAAGCTCTTTTCTTATTTTTTCTGTCCCTAAAGGCATATTGTAGAGATTTTATGTTTGATTGCTTAGCAGTTCTAAATAATCTACTTCTTGCTCCATAATGTCCCTTAGTAGCATTTAATACTTTCTTATGTTTCGCTCTGGCTGTTACTGATTTGGTAGTTCTTGGCATGATTTATCTTCTTATAAGTTTAGAAGCCATCTTAAGCACAACACCTGTTAACTTAGTAAGACCTCTATTATGTCTTTTTCTTTTAGTAGACTGTTTAGTTAGGATATGATTTCTATTTGCGCTTTTACTTTTTACAGATGTACCTGTCTTCTTAAAACGCTTTGCAGCTCCAGAATGTGTTTTTAATTTATATCCCATATTATTCTTCTTTTAAATTTTATTTCTTTTTTAGAGGAGATAAAACCATTAGTAGTTGCCTGCCTTCCAATGAAGGCTCTTGATCTACCTGAGCTATATCTTCCAACTCATCTCTAAGTCTATTTAACAAATTAAGACCCATGTCACTGTTCAGTATTTCTCTTCCTCTAAAACGGACGCTTATTTTAGTCTTATCTCCGTCAAGAATAAAGCTTTTAACCTTTTTTAATTTAATATTATAGTCGCCAACGTCTGTTGATGGTCTAAATTTAATTTCTTTTGTTGTATTTCTCTTAACTTTCACTTTGGAAGAAGATAAACTTTTCTTTTTATCAAAGACGTGCTTTCCATAATCTAGAAGTTTACAGACAACTGGTATTGCATCTGAAGGTGAAACTTGAACCAAGTCAAGTGACGCTACCCTAGCTGACTCTAAAGCAACAGAGAAAGCTACTAGACCTTGTTTTTCTCCATTTGAACCAATGAGCATAACCTCACTAGCCCTTATCTTTTCATTAATGGGAATAATATTTTTTTTCTGAGAAGCTATGAGAGTACCTATAAAGATTGATTGGAGAGATTGATTAGCATCAAGAATTAGACAAAGAAATATTTGATACTTGTACTTGGATGGATATAAATTTTTTTATCATAATTTGAGGTGATTCTATACTAATTAACTTATTTCGCAATATTTTTTATTACGGCTGAAGAATGCTATGACTCCACTTTCCCTCGTTGATCTCATAAACATCTCTTTTATTTAATCTAGACTCATGCCCTTCCCAGAACTCAAAGTAATATGGGATAAATGAAAAACCTCCCCAATACTCTGGACATTCCTTCAAGTCATCGAATTCAAGAGATTTATTATAATTTTCTAAAATATTATCAAAAGAATTTATAGATTTTGATTGGTTGGAAGAAATTGCCAGTGCGTTCTTTTGCTCAGATCTATCTAAAAAGTAATTTTTATTAAATTCATTAGAAGTTCTTCTAATTAGAGCCTTCAGTCTAATTTGCGTATTGATATTATTCCAGTAAATTAAAGCTGTAATTTGACTATGGCTCTCAAAATCTTGAGATTTAGGAGAATTATAATTAGAGAAAAAAATGAAATCTTTATTATCTATAAACTTTAGGTTTACAAATCTTGAATTAACCTCTTTTGAGTTTATTGAGTAAGAAGAAATGCTTATAGCTTCAACATTCTTCTGATTTGCATTTATAGCATCATCATATTTTTGTTTAAGCTTTAAATATGGAGTTTCTTTGCTTGATTTAGTAAATTTAATCATATTAATAGCCAATTATATGCATTTTTATGCATTAATTAAATGTGTTTTTTAGAAGAAGTGTTTAAATTTAAACTTTCTATAGAAGATGAAATACCAACAACCCAATCGGAGGGATTGATATTAAACTCTGCTTTTATATTAGAGCAATCCAATACTGAGTATAAAGGCCTTGGTGCAATAGATTTAAATTCAGCAGAAGTTACTTTTTTAAGAATAGTGGGTACTTTGTAACCTCTTGCCTTAGCTTCTAAAAAAATTGAAGAAGCAAAATCATACCAGGAGCAAGGCTTATTACCACAATAATGAAATATTCCAGAAGCTGATGTCTGGATGCCTATATTAGGCAACATAGAGACAATAGCTTTAGCGATATCCTGAGCATAAGTAGGGCAGCCTATCTGATCATCAACAACACTTAATTCTTTATGCTCAGCACCTAATCTAAGCATTGTTTTCAAAAAATTATTACCATACTCACTAAATACCCAGGCTGTTCGAATAATAAAATACTTACAACCAGAAGCTATAATCGCTAACTCACCATTAAGTTTTGACTCACCATATATACCCTGAGGATTGGTTTTATTGCCTTCGCTATAAGGCATAACAGCGTTACCATCAAAGACATAGTCAGTAGAAATATGAATAAGCCATGAATTTAAATCTTTGCAAATATCAGCTAACTTTCCAACAGCAAGATGGTTAACTAAATTAGCAGCTTGATAGTCGTCCTCTGCCTTATCAACAGCTGTGTAAGCAGAAGCATTAATCACTATATTGGGCTTTAGTAATGATATATTCTCACTCAACGCAGCCAAGTTGCTTATATCAAAATTGGCCCTAGACAAATAAATAACATCATGAGTAGTTTTAATTAACTGGTCTGATAAACAACGTCCAAGCTGACCTTTGCTACCTAAGACAAGTATCTTCATTATTGTAGATCAATTAATTTATTAGCATTAGAATCTTTATCAGAAAGAATAGGGTTATTTAATGGCCACTTAATGTCTAAATCAGAGTCGCTCCATAAAATACTTCCCTCATCTGAAGGGTCATAGTAATCGGTACATTTATATTCAAAATCAGCTACATCTGAGAGTACTAAAAAACCATGCGCAAAACCTGGAGGAACCCAAAATTGTTTTTTATTTTCTTCAGATAGAATAACCCCTTCCCACCTGCCAAAAGTAGTTGATTCTCTTCGAATATCAACGGCAACATCAAAAACTTCACCTCTGACAACTCTAACTAACTTGCCCTGAGGTTTTTTTTTCTGAAAATGAAGACCTCGTAATACTTTTTTTGATGAGCGAGAGTGATTATCTTGAATAAAAGGTAGATCGATGCCAGCTAACTCATTATATCTATGTAAATGAAATGTTTCTAAAAAAAAGCCTCGCTCATCACCGAAAACTTTGGGCTCAATGATTACACAATCATTCAGGCTCGTTTTAACAATATTCACTTATACCCTCCAGCAACTTTAGAAAGGTATTCGCCATAACTTGTCTTTTTTAAAGCATCTGCCTGTTTTAACAGTAATTCTTTAGAGAGCCATCCATTGTGGAAAGCTATTTCCTCTAAACAAGCAACTTTTAAACCTTGACGATGCTCAACAGTCTGAACAAATTGACCAGCTTCCATTAGTGAATCATGAGTACCAGTATCTAGCCAAGCAAAACCTCGCCCAAGCAATTCAACTTTAAGATCACCTCTATTTTTATACACATTATTAATATCAGTAATCTCAAGCTCGCCACGAGGAGAGGGTTTGATGGACTTGGCAATCTCAACCACATCATTGTCATAAAAATATAGCCCTGTAACCGCATAATTTGATTTGGGGTTTGTTGGTTTCTCTTCTATAGATAAAACATTGTCCTCGTCATCAAATTCAACAACTCCAAATCTTTCTGGATCTTTGACATGATAACCAAATACAGTTGCTCCTTCATTTCTTTCAGAGGCAGTAAAAAGATTTTCTGAAAACCCTTGTCCATAAAAAATATTATCGCCCAAAACTAGAGCTACATTGCTATCATCTATAAACTCTTCTCCAATGATAAAAGCTTGAGCTATGCCTTTTGGCTTATGTTGAATCTGATATTTAAATGAAACGCCAAAACCTGAACCATCTCCAAGTAGCCTTTTGTAGCCATGTATATCTTCTTCAGTCGATATAATTAAAATATCTTTTATACCAGATAGCATTAAAACTGAAATTGGATAATAAATCATTGGCTTGTCATATACGGGCAATAATTGTTTAGACACACCTAGGGTGATCGGATGCAATCTAGATCCAGAGCCTCCAGCTAAAACTATTCCTTTATATTTATTACTCATGTGAATCTCCAATTCTTTCTAATTTATAGTCACCGGAAAGAATTCTTTCATACCAATCCCTGTTATCCAAATACCATTGAATGGTCTTTTTAATACCAGATTCAAAAGTTTCTTGAGGGGTCCATCCAAGGTCTTTTTCAATTTTTGATGCGTCAATTGCATATCTTTTATCATGTCCCGGACGATCTTTTACGAATATAATCAGCTCACTAAAACTATTAATATTATTTGGTTTGATATCTATATTATCATCCAAGTAGTCACATACCATATGAACAACCTCTATATTCTTCATTTCATTGTGTCCGCCTATATTATAAGTCTCCCCAACTGTTCCTTTAAATATTATATTTATTAAGGCTCTTGCATGATCTTCAACATAAAGCCAATCACGAATTTGGCTTCCGTCACCATAAATTGGAAGCGACTTTCCACTCAAGGCATTAATAATAATATGGGGTATCAACTTTTCAGGAAAATGAAATGGTCCATAATTATTAGAGCAATTTGAAACTATTATTGGTAAGTTGTAAGTCCTACCCCAAGCCCTTACGAGATGGTCAGAGCTAGCCTTACTTGCGGAATAAGGTGATGAGGGTGCATATGGTGTTTCTTCAGTAAATAAACCATCAGTACCAAGATCTCCATAAACCTCATCTGTAGAGACATGATGAAATCTAAATTTATTTTTATCACTTTTATTTAAATTTTTATAATAATCCAAGGAAACGTTTAATAAATTAAATGTTCCAATTATATTTGTTTTAATAAATTCATCTGGATTATCGATTGATCTGTCAACGTGGCTTTCAGCTGCAAGATGCATAATCATATTTGGTTTAAATTCTTCGAATATTTTTTTTAAGGCCCTTTCATCACAAATATCTATTTGTTTAAAATTATAATTATCTTTATTTGAAACTGATTCTAAGGAATCTAAGTTGCCTGCGTATGTTAATTTATCAATATTAGTAATAGAAATATTTTTATCTATTATAAGTTGGCGTATAACAGCACTTCCAATAAAGCCGGCTCCTCCTGTGACTAAAATATTCAATTAATTTTCTCCTGTGTTATTTACTTTAAAGTACCGCAGAAATCTAAAGCATTTAAATTTACTAGCTTTTCTTTAATATCATCAGAATTAAAATTACTATGGTTAACCAATATAGCTACTATGTTAGCCTCATTAATTGCCTCTTGAACTGGTTTAGTAACATATTTTTCATGTTTAGAAATATTTGGCTCCACGACCAAGACGTTAAACCCAGCTTCTTTTAGACCATCTATTACAGCTATAGCAGGAGATTCTCGAAGATCATCTATATCTGGTTTAAATGCAGCGCCGAGACATGCTATTGTTGTTGCGAGGCTAATCTCTAAGTTTTTTAATTTAACTTCTTTAATTATTTGTTCTATGACCCATGATGGTTTGCTATTATTAGTCAATCTAGCCGACTTTATAAGATTTGAGTTTTGAGGGTTACTTGAAACAAGAAACCATGGATCCACTGCTATACAGTGACCTCCAACTCCTGTTCCAGGTTGAAGAATATTTACTCTTGGATGTTTGTTTGCGATATCTATAAGCTCCCAAGTATTAATATTATGATCACTGGCTATCATAGAAACTTCATTAGCAAATGCTATATTTACGTCTCTATAACTATTTTCTATTAATTTGCACATCTCGGCAGTTTCACAATTAGTTTTGTATATATTCCCGTTAACAAAAGTTTTATAAAAATCAGCAACTTTGTCAGTTGAGTCATTATTTATACCTCCAATAACCCTATCATTCTCTACTATTTCTACCATAATCTTGCCTGGAAGAACTCTTTCTGGACAATAAGCAATAAAGATACTAGAAATATCTACCCCAAGGTCTTCAAAATCATTTTTAATAGTATTGGTTGTACCAATAGGAGATGTAGATTCAAGAATAATGGTGTCCCCTGTCTTTACAAGATGGTAAATTGATTTTACAGCTTGTTTAATATAGTCAATATTTGGATTTAGCTCACCCTGAGAATTTATTTCTAGAGGAGTTGGAACACAAATTATATAAATATCAGCCTCATGAGGTTTTATAAAAGCTTTTAATTTACCTGCCTTAACAGCAGAGCTAACAAAAGTATCTAAATCAGGCTCAACAATATGTATTTTTCCATCATTGATTATGTCTACCGTCTCCTGGTTTATATCTACACCTTGAACCTCAAAACCATTGTTAGCTAAAAGTGAAGCTGTTGGGAGCCCAATATAACCCAATCCTAGAACGCATACCCTTTTCTTAGCAAAATCTAATTTGTTCATAACTTGGTCCTTAAAAAATCAGAAATTTTATCACATGCCGTTCCATCACCATAAGGATTATGAGCTTTTGACATTTTTTTAAATAACGATTTATCATCTATCAACATAGAGATGCTATCAATAATTTTACTTTTTTTAGCTCCTACAAGTACAACAGTTCCAGCTTCAACCGCTTCTGGCCTTTCTGTAACATCTCTCATCACTAAAACAGGTTTTCCTAAACTCGGGGCCTCTTCTTGAATGCCACCAGAATCAGTTAGTATCATTAAGCATTTTGATAATAGAAATATGAATTGTTCATACTCTAAGGGATTTATTAAGTGGACATTATTTAAATTACTTAATAATTCATTAACAGGGCCTTTAACATTTGGATTTAAATGGACAGGATATATAAAATGAATATCAGGGTATTTGTCTGAAAGCTCTTTAATTGCTTCGCATATATTTAAAAAACCACTACCAAAATTTTCTCTTCTATGACCAGTAATTAAAATAAATTTAGTATCTTCCCAATTAAAACTTAAAGTACTATTAAAAAAATTAATAATTTTATGTTTCTTTTCTGAAGAGTTTTCAATTTCTTTTACAACCCACATCAAAGAATCAATAACCGTGTTTCCAGTAACAACTATCTCTTGGTCCAGAATGCCTTCATTTCTCAAATTCTCTGCACTTAATTCAGTTGGTGCAAAATGCCATTTTGCTATCTTGGTAATAATTTGTCTATTGAATTCTTCAGGAAAAGGAGCTGAAAGATCATTTGTTCTTAAACCAGCTTCAACGTGCCCTATTGGAATATTTGCATAGAAAGCTGCCATTGAAGCAGCCATAGCAGTGGTTGTATCTCCATGCACCAGAACCACGTCTGGATTATATTTTTTAAATACATTTCTCATAGAGAGAATCACTGCAGAAGTAATATCTGATAAATCTTGACCAGGGGACATTAAATTTAAATCAATATCTGGTTCAATTTTAAAAATATCTAATACTTGATCTAGCATCTGTCTATGCTGACCAGTAACGCATATAGTAGTACTAAAATTTACTTTATCTTCAAGAAATTTATGGCAAAGAGTCGCCATTTTAATAGCCTCAGGCCTAGTTCCAAAAACTAACATTATGTTAACCATGATTTATAATCCTTTCTTTATAATATTTATTATATCTTTAGACATATCGTCCATAATATGATTTCTAGAAAATTTATTAACAAAATTTTCTCTATTATAAAATTTATTTTTTAAAATAATTTTTTGGTATGCGTTATAAAAACCATCCTCATCACAAGGAGTAAATACTTCACTGCCATCAACCTCGTCTTCAAGAAAAGTCGCCGCATATCCTGCCAATCCTCCAATTATAGGCTTTCCAAGAGCCGCATATTCAAATATCTTAGAAGGTAAAACTTTTTTAAAAGCTTCAAAATCATTTAAATGTAGAAATAGTATATCAGCTTCAAGGTAATAATTAATCAAGTCCTTTCTAGGTATTGGATCTATAAGTTCAACATTAGATATTTTTTTTTGCAGAAGAGCATCTTGAAGAGAATCTTTCATACCTCCATTGCCTATTATTTTAAAGCTAGCTTTATTAAGTAGCTTAGATGCAATTTCTGGTATTATTTTATGCAAGCCCTGGCCTTCACCAATATTTCCAGCATAAACAATTAAGGGTTTTTTTTGAAAAAACTTATCAGCTGTAGTAATTGATTTATTTAAAAAAAAATCATCAACACCATTTGTATAAATCCTTATTTTGGCTTCAGGATTTACAGAGAGCACATAATCAGAAAAACCTTCAGAAACAATGTTTATGAAGTTAGTACGATTAAAGGTTATTTTCTCTAAAAGTTTTATTAAAGGGAAAATTAGGAAAAACACAGACTTAGAATATACACTTTTGAGTGTATCTGAGAAAAGATCTCTAATATCTAGATATAAAGGTATTTTTTTAGTGAATGAAAGAAAGGCTCCTAGAGATGCCGTCATAAGCTTTGAAGAAGTTGCAAAAATTAGGTGATAATCTTTGCCAAATGTAATTTTTAGAACTGAAAATGAGAAATAAAGAAAACCAATAGACTGATCTAGAATGCCCATCTTATGTGATGGTATCTTTACTCTATGTATTTTAAGGTTTTTATTTCTATTATCTTCAAACTTTCCTGGATCAAAGTTATTATATCTATTTGGGAAAGTTGTGATTAGCTCTATCTCTAAATCTTCATTCTTCTCTAAAAGTTTTGAAACCAATGATGAGGCCCTAAAGGAACCTGCGGAAAGATCAGGATAATAAAAAAAACTTAAAATTAAAATTTTCAAAGATATATTCCCTGTTTATTTTTTAGCATTATGTAATTTAAATTCATTTTTTAATCTAACTCCAGTCAACTGTAGTTATCGATTTAGATTTGTTAAAATCTAAAATCAAAACATTGGAGTATACTTTTTTTCCGAATTCTGGAAACCATTGAGAATCATTTAATGAAATTAGACCACCCTCAAAAGAAACTTTTAATTTTTGATCATTAGTTAAGGTAAGGTGGGCATTATTTTCTTTAATAACAACATTTATACTTGGATGGAGATAAAAATAGGCTTTTGCAGAATTATATTTTCCTCTTAGCCTATCACTTATAATCATTTTCTTATCTTGAAATTTCCATTGTCTTTCATGAGTAATTTTTCTAAAAGTATTATGGTATCCATTATGCTTGCAGCTAACACTCAGCTCATTTTGAGAGTATTTTTTATACTTAAAGTCGAAAGGCTTTGCTCTTCTAGCCACCCTAAAGCCAGACCAAACTTCAGATGAATTTTTTTGATTGACTTCAACTGTATTATGGAAAGCAGTTCCCCTCTCCCTAAGCCTTTGTTCACTTAATCCGTAACATGATGTTCCAGAGTTAATAAATACTCTAGAGTTAAATAAAGAGAATTCAAAGGATAAAGTATCTGCATGAGAGTGACCTAGAAGGTACTCAGGTCCCAATGGAGCGCAATCAAGAATTGCTGTCATTTCACTAGATTTTATAATTGAGTAGCCTGAAGATTCTAAATTAACAAATTCTAAATCATTTTTAGGATATTTTTTATTGGAACTTATGCCCAATGATTTAGCATAATCAATAATAATTAGTGGTTTGGGAGCAATATTAAAGGCAGCATCGTTAAAAAAAGCTATTTCATTATCTGGATGAAGCATTGATATCATCCAATCTATCATTTTTAAAGCATTTTCTTTCCATAAGTTGACATGACTACCCACCTCAATATGAAAGAAAGCATTAGATAGATTAATTAAATCAAGCAGGTCTTTACTAATAATTGAATGGTACATAGTACTTCGCTCGAAATGGCCACCATCAAATAAAATTTGTTCATCAATTTCTTCATCAAGAATTTTAAGACCTCTCATAAGGCACTTCTCTGGAAATGATCCCTGAAAATAAAGACCATAAAAAATTAAAGCTTTTGCATTTGCAAAAATATGATTTCCAAGAATATGGTATTCAATATCTTGCATAAGAATATGGGCTTGAGCATGAAGACTATCCATTATAGGTTGATCAATCTCATTTCCATTTAAGGACCATTGAATCCAATTTACTATTCTTAAGGAGCTTGGGTAAGGATCCCAGCCAACTCCTATAAGTGGTGGATTTTCAATGACCCATCTGTGCATTAAATCTAATGATTTATCGTGGCTTAGGTTATGAGTATTTGAATTTATATAATCAAAATAGTGAAGATTATATAACCATAGTTTTTCTTTTTTTTTATCATTCCAACTTGTATTATTTTTTAGAAAACCTTCCTCATTAAGAAAATTAAAGCTGCCATTATCTGCGATACAATTACTATTAATAATAGATTTTTTCCATATGCCTATTAATTTTCTTCGGTTTGGGGTTTTGGTCAAAAAAAATTTAGGTTTAAAAAAAAACTTTTTTAGTCTAAAAAAAATTTGCTTTATTTTTAGATGTCTAACTGTATGAAAATATTTTAATAATTTAGAAATCATTTTAACAAATGCATACGTTTGGTTAATTTTGAGAGCGAAGAAGTTCTGATACTTTTATTGATATATCTGAAACTTCTAAAATTTCATCTAAAGGTATTGGTGATTGCGTATCATTATTTATTGAATCTATAAATAATTTTATGCATTCTTTTTGGCCTTTATTTTGCGATAATGAGGTTAGCTTTTTAAATCCTGGCCATCCATAACCTCTAAGACTTTTAAAGTTATCTAACTGCAAGACAGAATCATTACAAAAAACTTCAATTCTTTCCTTTGGAAATACTTTTCCTCCATTGGCAAGATAATGAATGGTCCCAAATGACCCATCTTCAAACATCAAAGATATTGAAGATTTATCTTCTTGAATTTCAAAATGAGATGATTTTCCCATACTCAATCCAGAGTAATTAATGATTTTACTTCCGGCAAGAAATCTCATAAGATCTATATGATGACATGCCTCGCCAATGATCCTACCTCCACCAATATTAATGTCTTGTGTCCAGTGCTCCTTTGGAATAAATCCTGCATTCATTGTCATGATAAAAGATTTAGGCTCCTTTATTGGCACTAGAAGAGATTTCATCTTTTGAACAAGTGGTGCAAATCTTCTATTAAAACCCACCATTAATCTTAAATTATTACCAAAACCAGAACTTTCAATTACTTTTTTAATACTTTCAATTTCATTTTTAGTTATAGCTAAAGGTTTTTCAACAAAAATATTTTTACCTGCATTTATCCCATCGATTGATAGGCTTGCATGAGTATCATGCTGTGATGCAATAAATAAAGTATTTATTTTGCTATTTTTCATAATCTCTTCCGTGGAAGTTGATGAGTAGGTAAATCCATTTTTCTTACCCACCAAAGATCCATTAATTCCACCAGAGGAAACTATGGTATTCAGATTAGAATTCATTTTTTTTAACATAGGAATCAGAACTCTAGAAGCATAATTTCCTGCTCCAATAAAACCAATTTCAATATTTGAGACTTTATTTTGAAAATTTTTGTTATTTTGTTTGAGATAGGTGCTTTGAATAAATTTATTTTTATCATCTTGATCGTACTTTAAAAGAATTCCTAGAGCAGAAGGATCCATCATTAGCTCATCATACATTTGCGGGGCGTCTTCAAATAGAATGATTTTGGAGATTAATGGCTTAACATCTAATCTACCTTCCGACATTAGAGCAAGAACAGCTTCAAAATTCCTTTTTTCAGTCCACCTTACAAACCCGATAGGATAATCCTGGCCTAGCTCTTCATATGAGCTATCGTATCTCCCTGGACCATATGAGCAACTAACTTGAAAACTAAGTTCTTTTTCATAAAAATCAGCCCTATCTATATTAAGGCCCGCTACTCCAACTAAAATAATTCTTCCACGCTTTCTGGACATGTTAGCTGCCTCAGAAATTAATTTACTTGAATCAGTTGATGCAGCTATGATTACACCATCTACGCCATTATTATTAGAAAAAGCCAATCCAGCCTTGATTGGATCCTCTCCATTTAAAGGATTGCAAGTTTCTGCACCAAAATTTTTAGCTAATTCCAGCTTACTGTCATCAAAATCAATTGCAAGAACCTTACACCCATTAGCCTTCAGAAGCTGAACAATAATCAATCCTATTAAGCCAACTCCAAAAACAACAAAAGATTCTCCTATAGAGGGATTTGCAAGTCTCACGCCTTGCAAGCCTATGCTTGATACAACAGTAAATGCAGCTGATTCATCATCAACATTATCTGGAACTTTGGCACACAAATTCTTGCCAACTCTTACTACATCAGCATGACCTCCGTTACTCACGATCCTGTCACCTAATGAAATATTTTGAATTGAAGGGCAAATATTCTTAACAACTCCAATATTTGAATAACCAAGCGGGATGGGCTGATTAAGTTTGGAGCTAACTGCCTCTAGGGTAGGTACCAATCCATCTGATTGAATCTTTTCTAAGACCATTTTAACTTTTTCTGGTTGCTGTTTTACTTTGTTAAATAAAGAGGCCTTACCGAACCCAACAAGCATTTTTTCTGTACCGGCAGATACCAAGCTAAATTTAGTTTCTATTATTATTGATCCCTTTGTAAGCGCTGGGGAAGGGCTTTCTTCAATTAAGGTTTTCCCATTTTTTAAATTTTGAAGTATTTGTTTCATTTTTTTATCTAAAATAAATCCATAACATTATTAAGCAGACTCAGAAGTTTATCGGTTTCTTTTTTGCCACCTAGAGTTATTCTAACGCATGAGTCAATAATTTTTGATCTATCCCTTATGTAAACACCATTGCTTTTTAAATAAAGAAGAAGTTCTTGCGGTTTCTTAGTTTCAAAGAGGAGAAAGTTGCCATGACTGGGATAAAAAATAATATTATTTCTTTTGCACCATTCAGACAGGATATCTCTAGAACTTTTGACATCTTCTATCCAAATATTTATCTTGTTTATATTATCCAATGCACAAACACCCAGTCTCTGAGAGATCATACTTATATTCTTACCATTTCTAATTTTTTCAACAACATTAATTATGCTTAATGGTGCAATCATGAAGCCAAGCCTAATTCCTGCCAATCCAAAAGCTTTTGAAAAAGTTCTAAAGATAGCTATATTCTCATTTTCTCTAACAAGATCTTTTGATGAGCTGACATCTGAAAATTCAATATAAGCTTCATCAATGATAAAAATAGTATGAGGGTGTTGCTTAACTAAATCTTCAATTTCTTCTGTTTTTACTGAGTAACCACAGGGGTTATTGGGATTCACAAGATAAACCATTTTAGGTTTTATTAATAGGATTTCTTCTGAGATAACGCTTAAATCAACCTGAAATGGTTTTGGAATGTCAAGAAATTTGATGTGAGCGCCAGTTTGAAGAAAGAATACAAAGGCATTTTCATATGTTGGGGCTATAACAAGAACCTCATCATCGGGACTAAGATAGGCCCGTGAAAATGTTTCTAGAGCAACGTCCGATCCAGGAAAAATACTTAAATTAGTCTCAGGAATACTTAAATAATCAGAAATTTTTGAAGATAGTTTTGATGTCATATAGTCTGGATACCAGCTTAAAATACCTCGTTCTTTTGATATCTTTTGCAGCTCATCTTTATAAAAAGGAAAATCATAAGGAGCCTCATTCCAATCAAGTTTTAGGATATCCTTTGGAGCTTCATCCGCCCAAACATCTTGAGAGGTTATGTTGTAAGCATTCAATTTTTCTACGTATTTCGATGGTTTAATCATTTCTATAAATCATTTATATATTTAACATAATTTGGAAGCTTGCTTTCTCCGTCAGATGAGTTTTTATATTTGATAACTTTAATTAGTCTCCTTATAGAATAAGGAATAATGTTTATTATGAGTTGATAAATTAAAAGCTGTTGAATCGAATTTGCTTTTCTTGCACTTTTTTTTAAAAGAGATTTATCATATAGATTAGAGATTTGAACTTGCTGAACTGAATCAAGAATGCTCTTCGCATCACCAACCTTAAAGCTTTCAAAACCTTTTATTTCAGTGACGCATAGTCCAACTTGATTACCTTTATGAGAATCTGAACTAGAAATCATTCTTAGATTAAACTTATTAGACAGATTAATAATATTCTTATCATTCTCTGGCCTTATATAACCTCCATTTAATATCTCTATAAAATCGAACTCTTTAATTAATTCTGTCTCTCCATAAGTAGAAAGAAAGCCTGATCCTGGTTTAAAAGGATGAGGCATTACTAGAATACCTCCTTGGCTTTTCACATGATTTATGATTATTTGTGGATCTTTGAAGCTTACGTTTTTACTGTCAATAAATAAGCCTATTATATGTGCGCCCTCTGAGGTCGTATATTCACAACCATTAATTAACTCAATTCCATGATTAGCAAAAAGTAATTTATCTAAATTAGAAAATTTATCATGCTCAGTAATTGCTATAGCATCTATTTGTTTTTTTTTGCAAGCCGAGAGAAGCTCTTTACTGGAAGTAAATGCGTCGAAACTATTTATAGTATGATTATGGAGATCAATAATCATAGTTCACACTTTTGTATAAAGGACGAAAATTTACCCTCTAAAGATAGAATAAATTCATCGGTCATTTCTATATCAATTTTAAGTCTTGAGTGCTTTTCTAAGTCAAGCTTTATAGATTTAGAAAATATTTTTTCCTCTTCAAGATTCATTTTTTTCCATGGATTTATTTTAATTTGCAATTCTCCAGGTTTTTTTTGGGACATTTGAAAGCGTTGAATGTTTTCTTTATTTGAAAAATATGTATACAAATTTACTGTTGAAGCTTTTGAGCCATCATGCATTATAAGATATTGATCTTGTCTTCCAAAAATAGACTTGACTACAGGGCTCGTTCTTCCGCATGTACAATTCTCTATTGGGCCTAGAACCATGTCGCCAGTATCATATCTTAGTAAAGGAGTGTAATAATTATGAAGATTTGTAGCTACTAATTTATATATATTAGGTTCACCTGTTTCTATAAAATCAACATGCCCATATTCCCAGTCAACATGCATTCCTTTGTGACTATCACACTCATGTAGCATACATGTAATTTCAGCTTGTCCGTAATGATCAAAAACCTCAATATTAAAGGCTAACTTAAGCTTTTCTCTTAACTCTTCAGTAACAACCTCTGAGGCTGTAAAAGCACCCTTTAATCCATCAAGGGTCCAGTTATTCTGAATGGCATGATCGCATATCAACAATAAAGCTGAAGGATATCCCCTTAAATATTTTGGGTTCCACTTAATGAGGTATTTTGCATACTCATCAATAGACTCCTTATCCATATCAAATACAGAAAAATATGACCAATTTCTTAAATAGTCTTTTTTAATTTTTGGCATACCCTTTGCTGGGGAGTAGCTTCTAAATATTGCAATTTTATCTCTAAATTTGTATCCAGCCCAAGACCAATGACGCCAAATAACTCCTTGCTCATTTATCCATTGTTTTGGAGAAGTGAATACAGAAAATGGCTCGCCTGTAGTCCCGGAGGTAGAGAATAATAATCCCTTACCTGCAGCACCCGTCAATGTAAAGTCAGATTGACTCTCTCTAACCTCGTTTTTTGTCAGCACTGGTAGTTTGTAAAATTCTTTAAAAATATCTTCATTATATGGATCTATATCATATTTTCTAAAAGCTTTTGTGTACCAAGAAATATTTTGTTTACAATGAATCATCAAATCTTGTAAAAGATTTTTTTGATGAGTATAAATA
>Ga0209816_1001590_pt1 | contig 16900 bp, 13 predicted proteins | sample CoawatmetaG01DNA_FD_187509 | JGI IMG/M metagenome (GOLD analysis project Ga0209816, IMG submission 187509) | Marine microbial communities from the West Antarctic Peninsula - Coastal water metaG017-DNA (SPAdes) (version 2) | ecosystem: Environmental > Aquatic > Marine > Coastal ... | reverse complement strand
AACGGTGACTTCGATGCAATCATTCTCGCCACGGCCGGATTGATTCGACTTGGCTTGAGCGAACGTATCACCGAGAGGATAGATCCGCTAGTGAGTATTCCCTCAGCCGGCCAGGGTGCCGTTGGTGTCGAGTGTCGCAGCGACGATAAGGACGTGATTGGCCTTCTCAAGGCAGTTAACCACCAGCAAACCTTCGACGAGGTGGTGTGTGAGCGTCGGGTCTCGAGTGGTCTGGGAGCAACATGTAATTTACCCATAGCCGCTTTCGCTGTGCTAAACGGCGAGAACATCAGACTTTTCACATACGTCAGTGATAATTCAGGCGAGCGAACGATTAAATTGAACGGTGAAAGCCCAAGAGGTGACGCGATAATGATGGCAGATCGATTAACGCAGGAAATGATTGGCAAGGGCGCAAACGAACTCATCGGCTCGTAGCCTTTTGATGACGCCCGATTCAGAGACGCCTAAGGTACTTTTAACGAGAGACGAGGACACCAATGCTGAGTTTGGCGCGGCGTTGGCGCCATTCAACGTTGTACCTATAAGCCGGCCACTATGGACTTACGAGTCCGTTGATCTCGGCGCAGCTGGTCGCGACATAGCGACATCATTAGATCGTTACGATCACGTTATCGTGATAAGCCAAAATGCTGTGCGGTATGGCGTCACCACTGTCGCCGACTATTGGCCACAATGGCCTATTTCGCTGCGGTGGTATGCGGTTGGACCGACGACAGCCGAAGCCATGCGGGCCTATGATATTGCCCCTATTATACCGAACAATGCGAATTCTGAGGGTCTGCTAGCTTTACCGCAATTGCAGGTGCCCGGCAGCGGTCGCGTGCTTATACTACGCGGCCAAGAAGGCAGAGAATTACTCAGGCAAAGCCTTGTCGATAGAGGGTTCTCTGTAGATTATCTTGAGGTCTATCGTGGCTCTGTAGTGGATTATCCGAACGGTGCGATCAGTCGAGAGATGGGATCCCATTATTTTGTAATGCTTTATAGCGGGCAGGCCGTTAGCAGGCTCGCTGAACTGGTTAAATCTAAAGCTGATTTGACTGTCATCGTTCCATCCGCAAGACTGAAGGCCATAGCGCTGGAACTGGGTTTTACAAAAGTTGTCACAGCCACAGATCAGCGGCAGGCGTCGATGATTTCGACACTAAAATTGGCTCTGCAGACCTAGCCTAAAGCGTTGGTCTGAACTGTAATCATTTGCAATGACTAGATTGAGTGATTGGATAATATGTCTGACAAAACTGATGAACTATCGGTACAACTAAACGAAGCTTTTGAACGACTTGAAAGTGATTCGAACAATGGTGCTGAACAACCTGACGCTCACCAAACCAATCGTAAAAAAGGCGACCCTGAGGCTCAAAAATCGAGGTCGGGAACAGAACGTTCTGCTGCCTCGGCGAATCGGTCGGGCGCTGATACGGGCGCCAAGCAAAGTAGTGCGGGCACAATTATCAGTCTCGTGGTGGGTTTCATCGCGATTGCCATTGCGAGTTTTAGTACCTATTCGGTTCTCCAAATCCAGTCCTTGAATGATGCGAATTCATCTGCAAACACGTCTAACGCTAATTCGACGCAACAGCAGTTGAAGCAAATGCGCGGCGAAATAGTCAAGCTTGAAAAATCTACGGCGTCGAAAATAGCGGTAGTGAGCCGAACGTCCTCCGGCGATGCTGAGGCGCGTGTGCAGCTTACGGCCGAGCTTGAACAGAAAATTGAGGCCGCGGCTAGTCAGCTGAAAAATACCCTTGGTACATCGAGTGAAGACTGGTTAATCGCGGAAGCTGAGTATCTGATTCGGCTTGCTAACCAAAAAGTACTAATGGAAGCTGATGCTAAAGGTGCTGTGGCATTGTTAATCGCCGCCGATGAGATTATCGCGAATGCGCAGGGCATTGTCGCCTTCGATTTACGTCAGGCTATTGCTGAAGACGTGGCGAAACTTAAAGGCGTTGCTGCACTCGATATCGAAGGGATTTTTGTCACCATCGGCGCATTGGTTAAACAGGTGGATCAATTAGAACAGCGCCGACTCCAATTTAGCGCATTGGCAGATGATGGCAATATTCAGGTTGAAGCGACGGCGGACTTCCTGTCGCGTGTTGCGTTTTTGCTTCAAAAGATTTTTCGTCAACTGACTAACCTAGTTGACTATCGTAATGATGGTGACGTCATTACACCCATCCTCCCGCCTGAAGAAGAATATTATTTGAGACAAAATCTAACAATGACTCTTAGGTTGGCTCAGTTAGGTTTATTGCGCAGCAATCAACAAATTTATCAAGACAGCCTAATTGATGCGAAAGGTTGGATTGAAAAATATTTTGATGCTGGAAATTCAACAACGATGGCAATGGTTCAGACTATAGAGGAGCTAGGCCAAGTCAGGGTCGAACAAAATATGCCGAATGTAGGCGGTTCGTTGCGGGAAATTAAACGGTTGATGCTCAGTTTTCACGAGGCCAGTCCGCGTCGAGCCAGCGCCGTTGATGAATCAGTAATGGAAGCGGAGTCAGTTCAATGAAGCGCACCATGATTTTTTTGTTGGTTATTATCGCGCTTGCCGCTTGGCTGGGGACACTTGCTGCGAAAGACCCCGGCTATGTGTTGGTTTCTTATGATGGAGCGACATTGCAGTCTGGTTTGTGGGTTATGCTGGCGCTCGTGACTGCGGCCATATTTGCTATCTACTATACGATACGCCTTTTCGCAGTGGGATTTTCGATGACGGGTAAAGTACAACATTGGTCTCAGACACGTAAAAAAAGTCGTTCGACAAATCAGACCGGTCGAGGGCTTATTTACCTGCAGGAGGGTAATTATGCGCGTGCTGAAAAATTTCTTGTTAGTGGTGCACAACATCATGACGTGTCTGCGGTTAATTACTTGGCCGCAGCAAAAACTGCGGAAGCACGCGGTGACCCTGAAAAGAGAGAAAGTTACCTACGTTTAGCCCTGTCGGCTGATCCACAAGCCAGTCTTGCGGTAGGTGTGGCGGCCGCGGAAATGGCGCTTGATAGGGGCGACTATCAGCAAGCGCTGGATTTGGTTAACGACCTTCCGCAGAACCAAAAGAGTTTAATAATCAAGCGTAAGGCGCTGTTCGCTCTAAACGAATGGGAGTCATTGCAAGCGTTAATGCCCGCACTTAAAAAAGTAGGCGACGTTGATGTTGATGGTCTGGAGCGAGATGTGATGATTCAGGTCTTACGATTGCACCATAAAACATCAGTAGAAAAATTGAAATTGTATAAGAAAGCTTCTGCACTGATTCGATCCGATCTGAATGTTGTCCTCGAACTCGTCAAGTGGACGAATGATGAGTATGAGTTGGAGCCCCTGTTGCGGCAATATCTGAACTCAACATGGCAGGCGCCGGTTGTGGAAAAATATGCTGATATAGGCCCCGCAACTGCGCAGCGACGACTCAAAGCCGCCAATAAATGGATTAAGGGGCATGATAATGATGGGGCAATGTACTATTGCATAGGCAAGCTCAATGAAAGCTTAGGCAAACAGGATGAGGCACAAATCGCCTATCAGAGAGGCGTGGAGCTAGGTAGCCGGCAAGCCACGAAAAGCTTAGCTAACCTCTTGGCTTTTAAGGGTGACTTTGAAAAAAGTAATGAATACTACCGAACAGTTATCGATTCGCACGTTCCTTGAAAACAACTGGTTTAAGTTGCGCCAACGTCAGTATGGTTACTTGAAGTCTTAGCTGGCCGCGCGCGGGGCATATGAGAAAATATCTGAGCTCATATTTTCCTCCGGCATACCCTGTTCAACAAACATATCTAAGGTCGCGTAGACCATACCAGGACCACCACTAACGATCACCGTTGCGTTACTAACATCACTGATGTCTTTTAGTGCTGCGTCACCAACAAGTCCGGTTCTGCCTTGCCAGTCAGGCGATTTGTCTGGGTCACTAACGACAGGAATAAAGCTAAATTCTCGACCTTTATCTCGCCACTCGTCTTGCCAAGATTCGCAGAGCTCTTTTAAGTAAAGGTCCTGCGCTGCGACGACGCCCCAGTAAAGATAAATAGGATGCTTGTTGTCATCTAACGTCGACCCCTCGCAAAGAAGGTGTTCAACGATGCTTTTCATTTGGGTGATGCCAGTGCTCGCTGCAAGTAATATAAGCGGTCCGCTAGGCATCTGACTTAAAAAACAGGCGCCTTTAGGATACTCAATATCAAGTTCAGTCGCTACATCAAGTAGCGCTTCTACCGTATCTGAATCGACGGAGTCTGGCGTCGGTCTGATATGTAGTTCGATCTTGTCGATTAGTGATGGAGCGGAGGCGATAGAAAACGGATATCGTTTACCTTCGCTGACCACTTCCAGGTACTGCCCCGCTTTGTGTTCGGAGCAGGCACCGTCAGGAAGTGCTAGTAGGATCCGTCGAGTGTCCTGATTGTAGTAACTAACAGACTCGACCTTACAGCGGGTGATACTCAATGCGACGAGTCTACTTTCGTTTCATAGAGGAAAAGAATTCCTCGTTGGTTTTGGATTTCTTCATCCGTTCAAGCATAAACTCAATAGCTGCGAGATCATCCATCTCGTGCAGGATCTTTCTTAGAATCCAAGCTTTTTGTAGTTCCTCTTCTGTCATCAGAAGGTCTTCACGACGTGTACCTGAGCGACGTATGTTGATAGCAGGATAAACCCGCTTTTCAGCAATCTTTCGTTCAAGGTGAAGTTCCATATTACCTGTACCTTTAAATTCCTCGTAGATGACTTCATCCATCTTGGAACCGGTATCAATCAAGCAGGTAGCGATAATTGTTAAACTACCACCCTCTTCAATATTTCGTGCAGCACCAAAGAAACGTTTTGGTCTCTCCAGTGCATGTGCGTCTACACCACCGGTTAGTACTTTGCCTGAGGCTGGTATGACTGTGTTGTAAGCACGAGCGAGTCGTGTCAGGGAATCAAGTAGGATAACCACGTCTTTTTTGTGTTCAACCAAACGCTTTGCTTTTTCAATGACCATTTCACTAACTTGAACGTGTCGTGACGGTGGCTCATCAAATGTACTTGCGACCACTTCGCCAATGACCGACCGCTTCATCTCGGTCACTTCTTCTGGTCGTTCATCAATGAGCAAGACAATCAGATGGCATTCTGGGTTATTTCTAGCGATCGCTTGTGCGATGTTTTGCAGGATTAGCGTTTTACCGGCTTTCGGTGGCGAAACGATTAGGCCGCGTTGTCCCTTACCAATGGGCGAGGTTAAGTCGATAATACGTGACGTTAGATCTTCGGTACTGCCGTTACCCGCTTCCAGCGTCAAAGGTGAATCTGGAAATAGTGGTGTGAGGTTTGAAAATAGAATCTTGTTCTTAGATTCGCCTGGATCAGTGAAATTGATCTGATCAACTTTGAGTAATGCGAAGTAGCGTTCGCCATCTTTTGGTGGACGAATTTTCCCAGAAACGCTATCGCCTGTGCGCAGGTTAAAGCGTCGAATTTGGCTCGGAGACACATAAATATCGTCAGGGCCAGCAAGGTAAGAGCTGTCCGCAGAACGTAGGAAGCCGAAGCCATCTTGTAGTATTTCTAATGTGCCATCGCCGTAAATGGCGTCGCCACCCTTGGCGTGTTTTCTAAGGACGCTGGCGATAATCTCTTGTTTGCGAGATCGTGCGAGATTTTCCATTCCCATTTCTTGGGCGATTTCGAGGAGTTCAGGGATAGGCTTTGATTTGAGGTCGGTTAAGTTCATAGATTATGTCGTTACATAGTTTAAGAAAGCGCATTCAAGCGCGAAGGATTGATTTAGATAAAAACTGGAAGAGTGTTAAAGCTAGTCTGGGTGATCTAATTTAAATAATTAGTTAAAAGTTTAGTTGGAATTTTTGGTGAGATTTAAAATGGCAGCTGCTTTGTAAGGGCTCACCAGGAACTCATTGCTTGTTTGTACGTTCGACTGTACGTCTGACGATGAGATTGGATAAGTGGAAATTGTCTGTTTTTGCGCTATTTGTCAACCCCTAATTTTGCTAACCGGCTGAATAAAGCAAAATTTATTGTCTGTAAGTTGCCTTAAAAGCGTTCAAGTTTGCTCTTAAGGCAACGAGACAACATACGTTAACTAGATGTTGCTATCGAGGAACGCTGTCAGCTGTGATTTCGAAAGCGCGCCTACTTTTGTGGCCTCGACACTTCCGTTCTTAAATAGCATCAGCGTTGGAATACCACGGATGCCATATTTTGGTGGCGTATTCTCGTTTGCGTCGATATCAAGCTTACATATTTTCATCTTGCCGCCATACTCAGCTGCAATTTCTTCTAAAACAGGAGCGATAACTTTGCAAGGACCACACCACTCGGCCCAATAGTCGACTAGGACGGGTATATCGGAATTGATGACTTCTGCTTCAAACGAGTCATCGGTTACGTGGCTAATGTCAGACATTGATTAAATGCTCCAGTTACGAGGAAGAAATGAAAGAGCGTTATCCTAAAGCGCGATCTGGAATTACTCAACCAGAAAACGATAACGATGAGGTCTTTTTATATACCATTAAGTTTCTGTGCCACTTGTTTGGCGAAATAAGTCAAAATTCCATCTGCGCCTGCCCGTTTCATCGCGAGTAAGGACTCTTCGATGACTTTCTCATCCAGCCAGCCGCGCTCTATTGCGCCTGCCAGCATCGCGTATTCACCACTAACCTGATAAACCATAGTGGGTACTTTGAATTCATCTTTAACCCGACGGACGATATCGAGGTACGGCATACCGGGCTTAACCATCACCATATCAGCGCCTTCTGCCAGATCGAGACCAACCTCTCTTAGGGCTTCATCGCTGTTCGCAGGGTCCATCTGATAGGTTGCCTTGTTGCCCTTGCCTAAATTCGATGCAGAACCTACTGCATCCCGGAATGGGCCATAGAAGGACGACGCGTACTTAGCTGAATAGGCCATAATTCGCGTGTTTGTATGTTGGCCCGCTTCAAGAGCCTGGCGAATAGCGCCAATTCTACCGTCCATCATATCGGAGGGAGCGACAACATCGACCCCTGCTTCTGCTTGAACCAGAGCTTGTTTGACCAATGCTGCAACGGAAATATCATTACTGACATAACCTTGCGCATCCAAAATCCCGTCTTGACCATGAATAGTGTAGGGATCTAGCGCGACGTCTGTCATCACTCCGAGTGACGGTGCAGCAACTTTGATTGCTCTAACGGCCCTTGGCGCTAACCCTTGCGGGTTATAGGACTCTTCGCCAGCTTCAGATTTCTTTTCTGGCGGCACGACTGGAAAGACCGCCATAAGAGGGATACCCAAGGCTTCGACTTCCTTTGCCTCCTGTTGCAGCAGATCCAGTGTCAAGCGTTTAACCCCAGGCATGCTGGGTATCTCCTCGATGATGTTTTCGCCTTCGATAACAAAAACAGGGTAGATCAAGTCATCGACTGTCAGTGAATTTTCACGCATTAACCGGCGAGAAAAGTCGTCACGTCGCATACGTCTCATACGAGTTGAAGGAAATTGGCCGTCCATTGTCATTGCTCCAAAATCTTAAGTGCGCATTATACTGAAGGATTCAGCATCAGACCATGCTCTGGCTTGATGGGTTAGCCAGGTCGTCTACATTGAAACGATCGGCGCTCAACAGGCCTGATCTCATTAAGCGGCGTCTGTTGCTTTTATATCGTTACTTTTATTGTTACTTTTGTTGTTAATGTGAAGAAATGACCGCGAAAAGGTTTGTCACGTTTAGCAAGAGACATTGTCTTTTCACTCGGCGCTTGCGACACAGGTAAGTTGTATTTCTCGATTAGCTGTAGATTACAACAAATTGATACCCTTATGAATTCAAGCCTTGGTTAACTTACAATTTGCGATAACTTTCGTAAACACGACTTATTAGCAGAGACAGATTCGTCAGACAGTGTTGTAACGATACACGGCCAAAAAATCGCAGCAGATAATGGTGCTGACGTAGAATCTGAATCTGATCAGTAGATACTTATACTTACGATTCGGGTTCATTGACGGCATGCGCTAACTGACGGTGCATGTAAGAAAATGCAAGCCGGTGAATTGGTCGATGAAGTGCGATGGTTTCAAGGCGGGTGATTTGGACTAAGGCGTTAACAGAATAGGAGAAATCGTTGAGCAAGCTAATATATTCTCAAGAAGAACTCGAAGCAGACAATGTTTATGCAACGCCTCATATTGAATGTGGGCTTAAACTGCACGGTGGCTTTAATGCAGATGGCGAGTATCTGTCGCCACGCACTAAGCATCGCTGGACCGCTATCAATGCCTGGAAAAATCAACTGGAAAAGCAGAACGTTGAAATTGTTGGAGCAACAACTGCTCTGCTAACCGAACCGAATTTCCCCAACGAAGCACAGGCAATTTTTTTACTCCAAAATGGTGTTCAGCAACCACTTTGGGACTCACTAACAATTACGGGTTTGATTGAAGCTCGCGGTAAAGCGCTGGCAGAGTTCACGCCACCAGACTTTCAAGATATTATTGTTGAAGACATCTCAGGAACAGCCCTTGGGCATATGGGCAAGGGGCTGATGACGGCCCATGGATGGGATGAAGGCGGCAAGGAAGGTTCCGGCTTAGGTGGTCATGATGCGATGTGGTTTGCGACCCGTGATTTAATATTTGGCAAAGACAAATTTCCGCTTGCCTCTCCCCCCGAAAGCATTGGGCGAGTAAAACAGGGGCGTGAAATTGAGGCTATTCCCGTTGAACATGAAACGCTTATTTCGTTTCTAATGAACCTTTTGATGATCGAGGTTCGTGCTGAACGTGCTTTCCGTTTCTATGAATCCGTTATCGGTAATGCCGACGTTTTTTTAGATAAGCAGGAAGAAGCGAAACATGCGGTAATGATGGTAAACCGCATCAGAATGGATGAAAACATTCACGTTGCTTGGTTGAAGGTTGCAATATCTGAATTTCGAAACTTCACCATCAAGAAAAATGACGGAACGCAGGTGAAAGGCGCGACGCTATTGGATCCCATCTGGGAGAAAATGGTGCACTGGCATGCGGTCGAGATGCATGAGGCTAACCGAGATAATAATCATGCCGAAATGGACAGGAAAATATTGGCAGCAGACAGGGGCTCTGAAATTATTGAAGCGTTCAAGAAATTAGCAGCCTAGTCATTTTTACTCTTTGGAATATGGCCGGTGCGGCTTAAGCTTAAGTAAAGTCAGCTTCAAACATTTTATATCGCATAAGCAGACATTTTTTGAGGAGTACAACATGACCTTAAAACTATTAATGAAACTTACGACTAGTCTAATTGGCTCACAGCTAACATTAATCAACAGCCATGCTAAATGTTTACAACGCTGTGGAAAAGGATGACTCAGTAAAAGCACTGTTGAACTCGATAGCTTTAGCGATGCCAAAATGAGTGCAGTACGAGAAATGGGTTTAGTCGTTTCTTAAATTAAGAAACACCGGTTACCATGCTGGCGGCTACGAAGAAGATTATAACTTTGATTTTTGGTGTGATGATTTTACGAATCGAAGAGCTGACAGCGCCTTTATTCTTGTGCCAATTGGTGTAAAAATAGTTTCTTAGTCACTTGCTTTAGGTGGAATCACGACATTACTTTCTGTCCTGTCTAGCAAAGTTATTTCTTTATTAGTTAGGCGAGCCCCTCAACGATGTCCTGGCTAGCTAGGGCCTGAGAGTTTGTAATTGAGTAAGCTGTTAGTGATAAAAATCCTATTCGAAAATTAAAGTAAATCTAAGCCAAAAAAACGCGGGGGCAGGTGGTATAATCTTTCGTTTTAAAGGGTGGTCAGGCAGGGACATTTCTGACGGCCGTTCAAAATCAAGTCATCGTTGCGTGTTAATCTTTTCGTTGGTTAATGACCGTATCGCTCGGAATTTCTCGGGCTGCAGGTGGGCAGAGCAATCTGTTAGGGGACTTCTAGGCGGGACTGCTGTGATGCTAAACCGTTTACCAAGGCGCGTTTTAGGGATGCGTGGCAGTCGCTGGTTTAAGCGGCCTCGGTGTGGCCTAGGCATGGCCCTTATATGATTAAGGATCTAGTGGATGATGTCTTGATCAGTTTTACCCAATAACTTCCAAGGATATCGATGCTTTTATCAATATTACTCTTTATATCAGCAATTTTACTGATGGTGGTCAGCGGCAGCCATAAGTCTGCCAGGATTTGCTCAAGTATCACTGCGGTCGCCATAACGCTTTTAACTTTGACTTACGTCACTGCAGATTATTTCACAGACAATGGCATTGATGAATCCGTCGTCTACCATCTACAGTATGGATTGCAGGGCACCGGTTTTGGAGAATACATTTCGCTGTTCATCGCCGTGACAGCAATAATTTTTCTCATTGTTCCAGCGATATGGTACAAAAATCGGCTACTCAGTCTTATTACAATTAAAGCTTCGAAGTTTTCGTCAATCTGTGTTCTGTTGTTACTCACTGGTTCCATTCTGAGTCACGCAGCCACCAGCGATATTATTGCGCTAAATTTATCAGCTAACGCCTCCGAAGACAGTCTCTCAACGATTTATGCAGACACGCACGTGGATGTTCAGGGTAAACCACTAAATCTTGTCTACATATATCTCGAAAGTCTCGAGCGTACTTACCTTGATCAAACCCTTTTCCCTGGGCTCACGCCAAACCTAATTCGGTTGGAAGAAAAATACACATCATTTACTGACATCCACCAAATACCAGGCACCGGCTGGACAATCGCCGGTATGACAGCCAGCCAATGCGGTGTGCCGCTTGTGACAAAAGCCGGCACCAACGACGCCACAGCGCGAGGTGAAGGTAATTCAATGTCTGGTATGTCTGAGTTCTTGCCAGGTGCGACTTGCATCGGTGATATTCTGCAAAATATTGGCTACCGACTCTCTTATACAGGCGGTGCAAAACTCAGTTTTGCAGGGAAAGGCAAGTTTTACAAAACCCACGGCTTTGATCTGGTCGAAGGTAAAGATGAACTCACCGAAAAACTAAAACCCGGCGATTACTTCTGGCAGTGGGGGTTGTACGACGACACACTCTTTAATAATACAATCGAGGTTTTGAAGAATCCTGACATCAAGGAGCCATTCGGTCATTTCCTACTGACCCTCGATACTCACAATCCGGCAGGCCATCCGTCCGCGTCATGTGGCAATCAGAAATATGAGGATGGCGGCAACTCAATGCTTAATGCGGTACATTGTAGTGACTATATGCTGGGCAAGCTGATTGATGATATCCAGAAGCTGAAGATCGCCGAAAACACACTCATTGTCATCACTTCTGATCATCTTGCGCTTCGAAACACCGCCACCGAAATTTTAAACAGAGGGGATCGCAGAGACTTATTCATTGCGATACCTCCAACACCTGCTATTCCACAAGTGGTAGACCGCTCAGGTTCAATGCTTGATGTTGGGATAACCGTTTTAAATTTAATGGGCATTGAAATTTCGAAACTCGGCTTTGGCAGAGACTTGTTAAGCGATCATAAAACACTGCTGGAATCACAGAGTTCGCCTGACGATTTCCTGGCGAGCCAGAAGGGTCACCTGCGTGACTTATGGCTCTACCCTGATATTACCAATCAATTTATTATTGACGCGGAACAGCGCCAAATGCAGTTAGGTAATCAAACGATAAAATTACCAGCGTTAATCGAGATCGACGCGAACGACAAAACTACCAACATCGCCTTTGAATTCAACTCATACCGTAAGCTGTCTCAACGAATTTTAGATATTCCCTCTGATCAAGCTTTAGTTTGGGTAGACAACTGCTCTCTGATTCGTGCCTTTTCCACTGTAAATCAACCCTATTCGGATGGTCTTTGTGTCGCAGCCGGTAAAATGGGTGGCGAGAATACCTTTCTAAAAAGCATTGATGGACAAACGAGCTTAAATTACGTGGATCTGCGCCCGGCGTTAACGTCTGCTATCGAACAGAGTCGCACTGAAAAAGTCCGCGAGCAACTGAAGGTGGGCGGCACTTTTGGGGAATTTCCGCTTCCGTTGGTCACACTGCCTGAAGCTGCGGGGTTAAAATCTACTGTGTCACTCTTCACATCAGGACACCCGCTTGATGGTCGCTCGTTCATCCTAAACGAGGCCGTTCAGTACATAACCGCGGAAGGTGACAGGGGCCTTAACCTGCTAGTACTTTCGCCTGATGGGGTTCCGGGACTGATTGCGAACGTCAATATTTGCAGGGGAGTCGCTCAACCGCCGGTTCGTACTGATTTCGCCAACCTTATTCGCGAACAAAGCGAGCAAGCAAAAATATTTATCGTCACGACGAACCATTTAGCCAAGTGCCTACCTGACAAACAGACGGTTGAATTTTATCTGAAGGGGCTTCCATTCAAGCAATGGCAAGATATTGTGAAGCGACGATCATTTATCGGTGTGCTCGTCGACGACACCGTAATGTTCGAAAAAATAGGTAAAAAAGTTGATGGCAAACTCTCGCTGCAAATTCAGTCTGAATTGTTGGCAAAGAAGTAGCGCCTGAAATTTCGTATCGCGTAAATTCACGCATCTAAACTCTTCTGATGAGGACAGGTGTCATAAACCCTGTTTTTTAAGGAATGGTCAGGCTACCGGCGAGTGCTGATGCTCATTCAAATTTACGCCATGGTGGAATGTTAATTATTTACTTGGTTAAGGACCGTAAAGGCTTAAATCTGATGGATTACAGGTGGATTAGACAATCGGCTAGGCGACTGACAGGCCGGCGAGGGGCGAAGAGTACTTTTTAGTACTATGCATCGCTCTCGTGCACCTCTCCAATTATTTCGATTTGCAACTTAGGTGGACCTACTGGTGGGCCATTTGAACCATCTGACTTTTTATAACTTCGATATAGACCTTAGGCGTCAGCGTTTACGCTGAGATTTAAAAGTGGCCAGAGGTGAACCGAATCACCCATACGGGATTTTACGACCTTAGCTTTGCTCTAAAATCTCAGATTTTTCGAACCACTCTTCTTCAAGTGTTTCGATTTCATCTTTTAAACCCATCTGGTCTCGCAATAAGTTTTGCAGGTTATCAACTTCGCTTTGCTCGTAAATTGCGTTGTCTGACAATGCGGCGATAACGATTTCAAGCTTGTCTTTCAATCTGTCTATGCGTTCTTCGATTGTTTTAATTCGCGTTCGAATTTGGCGGCTTTGTTTGTGATTAACTTTCGCTGCTGGAACCTGTGCTGCAACGCTCGTTTCATCCGATTGGATTTTGCTCTCGGTGCGGTTGGCGGGTTTGCTCTCGCTTTCTGATTTCCTTGCTGTATTTTCGCCCAGCAATTTGAGTCGATAGCTTTCTAGGTCACCATCGAAAACATCAATTTTGTTGTCTTCGACTAAATAAAATGAGTCCACTGTGTTGGCTAGCAGATGTCGATCATGCGAAACGAGCAGTATTGCCCCTTCAAACTCTTGCAGCGCAATGGTTAGTGCCTGACGCATCTCCATGTCGAGGTGATTGGTTGGTTCATCCATGAGCAACAGATTGGGTTGAGCAAAGGCCACCAGGGCTAACGCAAGACGTGCCTTCTCGCCACCTGAAAAGGTTTCAACGGGTTCATGTACCTTGCCGCCTCTAAAGTCGAAGCCGCCTAGATAATTGCGAACCTCTTGTTCTCGCATTTTTCCATCGAGTCTTTGCAGGTGCAGGAAAGAGGATGCTTGCATATCAAGGTCGTCGACTTGGTGCTGAGAAAAGTAGCCTACTTTCAAATTTGCGCCAGCATGTATTTCTCCGGCTAGCAGAGGCAGTTCGCCACTGAGTGTTTTTATTAAGGTCGATTTGCCCGCGCCGTTGTGTCCTAACAATCCAATTCTGTCGCCAGGGTGCAAATTTAGCCTGATGTTGTTAAGCACGGGCTCGCCGTAGCCTAACGATGCATGATCCAAGCTCAATAGTGGGTCCGATGTTTTGTCTGCCGGTGGGATTCGAAATTGAAAGGGCGAATCGATATGGGCAGGCGCGATCAACTCCATTCGCTCGAGTGCCTTTATTCGACTTTGCGCTTGCCGAGCTTTGGTCGCTTTTGCTCGGAAGCGCCGAACGAAATCTTGCATGTGAGCAACGTCGCGCTGCTGTTTCTCATAGTTGCTTATCTGCTCTGCCAGCCTTGCAGCTTTGACGGCTTCGAATTGCGAATAGTTGCCAGTGTACAATTCAATTTGCTGATGATGTAGATAGGCAATGCTATCTACTGTCTCGTCGAGAAACTCTCGGTCATGTGAGATGAGCAGCATCGATCCCTGATAGTTCTTAATCCAAGTGCTGAGCCACAAAATTGCATCAAGGTCGAGGTGATTGGTTGGTTCATCGAGTAGTAATAAGTCGGAAGGTGCCATTAGCGTGCGTGCGAGGTTGAGACGTATGCGCCAACCACCAGAGAACGATGATAGTGGGTTTAAAAATGTATCCTGCGAAAAGCCCAGCCCGACAAGCAGTTGTTCGGCTCTCGATTTAGCGGTGTAACCGTCGAGAGAATCAATCTTTTCATGTAGACCCGCGATGTCATTAAAACGATCGGCTTCTTCTGCAGCGCGAAGCGCAGTTTGTACGCTCATGAGTTCATGATCGCCGCCGAGAACGTAATCCAAGGCAGGCTCTGAACTGGCGAGTACCTCTTGTGCTAGGTGAGCGATGCGTAAGGATTGGGGGTATTCTAAATCACCATGGTCAGCATCGAGTTCGCCTAATATAAATTTAAACAGGCTGGTTTTACCGGCGCCATTGGCGCCGATAAGTCCGACTTTGCGGTCTTTATGGATGGTCATGGAAACATTCTCGAACAAAAGTTCGGTTCCACGACGGAGCGCAATTTCGGTAAAGACCAGCATGAGATTGATGCGTTAGAAAAATTCGGCTGAATTCTAACAGAGTCACATCATTGATTGGTTTTTGATTAACCCCGGTCCAGCAACAACTCAAAACCTTAAAGCATGCGAGTCTGTCAGTTCTCCTTGGTTGACGAACAATTGCTGACAAAGCACACCTGTTTGTGTGCGCCTTGGGTCTTTACGCATCGGATCGATTGTGTAGACTCAAGGTCATAGACAATGGAAGAAAAACAAAAATGTATAAGCTGCTGATGATAATTATGGTTGCGGGTTTCGTCGGACTATTTTTCGTTAATGGCCCTGGCGGTGCACCTATCCTATCGTTTGATAATATGACGCCGACTACGCCGACGTTAGACAACTCTCAATTCAACGCGTCACCGGCTCGATCAACGCATACAGAGGTCTATAAGTGGCAAGACGAAGAGGGTGTATGGCAGTTTTCAAATCAGCCACAAGATATGGCGGGTGCTGAAATTGTTGAGATTGATAATAATATAAATACGGTGGCCGCATTCAAGATGCCGCAAGAGAAAACTTCAACCCAAACGTCAGGTCTGCAATTACGAAAGGGGATAAGTAATCTTCCGGCTGGTATGACAAGTGTCTCTCCAGAGAATTTGAGTGAAATGATGGAGACTGTGAATTCCTTGCAGGGCGTTGCAGATCAACAGCAAGAAGCGCTGGACGCGATCACACGGAAAAACTAGACCAACGCCTTGTTCGAAGTTGCACAAGGCGATTACATTAGGCACTCAAAGACAATGACGTGGCGGTTTCAAAAGCCGCAAGTAAAAGGGTTCTGTTTATCTTGGCCGGACAATCTGTAATACGCCAATTGCCATGAGCCCAATCAGGCCAACTAACGTCCAGCCCGGAATACTGATACCGAGAAACGTCCAGACGACTTCCGCACATGTCCCATCACCTGAAAGTACCAACGATAAAACTTCGGCAAGAGGGAATACATCCATTAGATAATCCAGGCTTGGACCACAGGCGGGGACTTCATCAGCTGGCAGGCTCTGCAGCCAAAGTTGTCGGCCAGCAAGACCAGCGCCGCCTAGAGCGAACATCGTCAAGCCTGCACCATAGACTTTGATGCCGTTATGTTGCGGATTGTGAATCGCAGCAACTAGCGCAATCGCACCGACAGCAATTACCATGACACGTTGCATGATACAAAGAGGGCAAGGCTCTAAGTTCATCGCATGTTCCATATAGAGCGCAACGCCCATCATGGATGTGCAACCAATGAACGTGAGCAGAAAAATTATTCGAGAAGATGGGAGTCGGTCCAACATGTCAGGGCAGCCTAGTTTATCTGGTCGATTATTGCTCGGCGCAATACGTAAATCACTTAGCGGATTATGAACTATGCGACTCAGGGAAGACAGCAACGTTCAGTTGGTGACGAGGTCTGCCCGATCACTTTGCTGGTCATCGAACAGAGAATAGCCCCCTATGAAGGATCTTGCGTTGCAGCGTTAGCTATCCACTGTTGGCTGAAGGTGACGAGTTCTGGAAAAAATAATCCAAAATCTACGAACAACTCCTTTTCGATCGTTAGGAAAAAACCATAACTCTGTGCCAATGAGTTTTCCCTCGTAATCCGTTGCGAGAGCCGAACGAGGGCTGACTCGACGAATGCGTAATTTTTATAAGCGGCGAGCGCGTCGACGGATTCCATTCGCTCAATGACGAATGCGGCTTGATCGGTTAGGTGCGTTTGATGTGCTTTGACAGATTGGTAGGCCTTTTGACTGAAGGCTGGCAGGGATTGAGCTGTATGAAACTGATCCCAATATTTTGCGAGAAAATGATCGTACACAATGTCGGTTACGATAGGTGCAAATCGACGAAGGTGTGCCGGGAATCTGCGGTGACTGGTTTTGACCTGTACATGTCGATCAGTAAATACGTCGATCGCACGATGAAGTTTTATACCTGCTTCCAGCTCATTCGGCCGTTGGCCGTTCAGTCGGCCTTTGACGAAATCCCCTAAAAAACCACC
>Ga0209816_1001589_pt1 | contig 16902 bp, 13 predicted proteins | sample CoawatmetaG01DNA_FD_187509 | JGI IMG/M metagenome (GOLD analysis project Ga0209816, IMG submission 187509) | Marine microbial communities from the West Antarctic Peninsula - Coastal water metaG017-DNA (SPAdes) (version 2) | ecosystem: Environmental > Aquatic > Marine > Coastal ... | reverse complement strand
ACCTAAGCCACTGTTGTAAGGTTGTTGCAGATAGTTACTGCTAGAGAACCCACTGTAACCCACAAGGTCAGCACCCGTTGCTACAGCCGTCTTAGTGACTGTGCCGAATACTTGGAGACCTTTGCCGTTCACACTGCGGTCTTCTTCAACCTTACGGATGGAAATGTTGTCTATGGATAGTGACGTTGTACCACTAGCTTCAAATCTTATGTCAGAAGAACTAACTGTAGGCGTATATGTAAATGCGTAAGTCCCGTTTGCCCCCGCTCCACCTAGAAATGGGCGAGAGAAAGTGGGAGTTCGTGGTGCATATAGAGTTAACGAACCCGTTATGTAATTAGACACAGTAAATGTAACTAGGTAAGTAACCCCACCGACAAAAGATGCTCCAGTTTGGACTAGCCCTCTTCCGTGACCCGCAGAACTTGCGGTAGCAACACCAGAACCAATACTCCAACCAGTTTCCTTAGTCCAATTCGTATCACTAGCAAACGTACCATTAGTAACCAACTCAGTACCGACAGCATTAGTAGTATCAGTATCCGAAAGGGTAGCTAACTTGATGTTACCGTTCATCCAACCTGTGTTGTAGTCAGAGGTGATGTAGGCGACGGAAGAGGTTGCATCAGAAGGGCCTTGAGCATAATGAGTTACACCCGTCCCGCCATAAATGTACTGGTCTTCTCCAGAACCTCCAATACCTATTGTGGCATTAGAGCCATTGAACTTTGGAAAAGTTGTGTTTGGACTGCCAGACGGAAGCATCTTTTTGTCAGTGGATCCAGCACTAGAGGTATTACTAGTTCTATCCGCTGAAGGAATAGGTATATAGAATAAAGACCTACCCGCATTATCTTGTTCAAATATCATGTTGTGGTTTGAATCAAAACTTATAAACCCAACACCGTTATATGAAGCCCCAGCGGAGGCAGTAATATCAACAACACTCCCATCATCCTTAATAACACTCACGCCACCATTGGTAGCCACTGCAATCGTTGGAATCGGTAGGCCAGTTGCGGAGTCTATAGGAGCGTTGGGGAGGACGGTCATTGCTACATCATTAGTGGTGTTGTTTACAACCCTAGGCCCTGTAGTGTTGTATGCTCCCGATGAAGCATTCCTGCTAGAGATTGGGGTGGTGAACCAGTTGTAGTAGCTGGCCTCGTGCATCACGCCTGTGTCACCTAAAAAGCCAATCACCCCTAATCTAAAGCCACTCCAAGCTAAAGTACTATTAAGGCAAACCACTGATGTTAGCGAGGCTCCACCTGTGTTGATATATTTACCACTGCCCGTATTAAACACCATCCACATAGGCATACTAGGATCATCACCATCGTAGATCGTAAGCTTATTACTCTCTGCAACAATCACCGCAACCGCTGGGAACTCTTTACGAGAACCACGAGTGCTAGTATTCAATGCTTCGTTGTACCAAGATGTGCCTTGTGTACGCTTACGCCATGCTCCACCGTCAGAGTCCTTGCTAGTGTCATAGACGAATACGTCTACGGCAGTGTCAGATTTAGATTGGGCAATGGCCGCTAGTTGAGTGTTAGTGAACGTAGGATCATCTGTGGTAGCAACGCCTTGATTGAGTGCCTTAACAGAGGCAATGGCGGTTAGCTCACTGTCCATTAATCCGCCAGCGGCGGTTACATTAGCGGTATCGGTGACATCCGCCGAGGCTTCTATGCCATCTAGTTTAGTTCCGTCAGTAGCTACGTCACGCCCATCAACTGTGCTATTAGTTGTAATAGCTCCAGTCATAGCTAACCCAGCCGCTGTAAACCCTGTTAAAGTTGATACAGGAACAAAGTTAGTACCGTTGTAGGCTAGTACATCATTCGTACTTACCCCACCTGTATTAACGTCAGTCATATCAGTCAGAGACTGGTTAGACAGGACAAAGGTACCATAAGTTACGACTTCTAAGATATCACCTGTAGCCGCGCCAGAAGCTAACTGAATGCTAGTTCCTGAAGTAGCTGTGAAGTCTGTGCCGTTAACGAGACGGATACCAGATAAGAATACATCTAGGAACCCAGCATCGTAGCCAAGGCTATTAGTATTAGCATCTGCCCCAGTAAAAGTTGTTTGGTTGTTTGTCGCTACATACTTGTAACGCTCAGACGTACCGTTGACTGCTGAACCGGCTGATTGCCATCCAGAAGCTCCGTAGACTTTCATGATCTGGGCAGTCGTGTCGAAGTACAAAGTACCTACAACAAGAGATCCACCGTCATTGTCTACAGTCGGTGCGCTAGATTTAGCTCCAAGAAATCTATCGTCAAATAGATCGTATGAAGCGGCGGCGGCATTTTGACTTACTAAAGCCGCGTTTTTGCTTGCTAGGGCGGCGGATGCGCTGTTAGCGGCGGCAGTCTGTGAATTAGAAGCGTTGGTAGCTGAAGTCGCGGCCGCTACTGCGGATCCGTGAATAGTATCAACGTAAGTTTTAGTAGTCGCGTCAGTACCCGCTGTTGGAGTACCTAGACCTGTAATTTTGTTGGAACCCATTGCAAGGGCACCAGACATTGTATCACCAGACTTGGCTACACGAGTATCGCGCTGGGCGTCTGTGTAGGCTTTAGTAGATGCGTCTTGATTAGCTGTCGGGTCTGTAACGCCAGTGATCTTATTAGATCCCATAGCGATAACACCGGACATTGTGCCACCCGCTTTGGGTAGCTTAGTCGCAATACTAGCTGTGACCGTAGCTGAGAAATCATCATCGTCATTCAGTGCATCAGCCAGTTCTCCGAGCGTATTAAGCCCAGCGCCAGCATCTCCTACTAAAGTAGAGATCTCATCATCTACATATTTCTTAGTTGCGGCGTCTAGATCGGCACTAGGTGCTGTCAGATTGGTGATTGTAGCAGACGTACCAGCATTCATATTAAGAGTGCCGTTAACAACTACGTTAGTGAAGGTCGATGACCCACTAGAAGCTGTTACGTTACCTGTTAGATCACCTGTAACGTCTCCCGTTACATCGCCAGTCAAGTTACCACTGACGTTACCCGTAACATTACCGCTGATAGCTCCTGAGAAGCCGCCAGAGGCAGTTACTGTGGTAAAGGCACCCGAACTAGCGGATGATCCGCCAATTGCCGTACCGTCGATTGCACCGCCGTTGATATCTACAGTAGCAAGCGTTGCTTGACCCGAGGTAGATACAGTAGTGAAAGATCCTGCGACAGCAGTAGTTGCACCGATAACTGTGTTATCAATGGCACCGCTGTTAATGTCTACTTTGCTAATATTAACTTCACCAGTTCCTGCTGGAGTAAGGTCAATATTGCCGTTTGTGTTTGTGCTGGTGATAGCATTGCCATCAACCTTTAGGTTATCTACGCGAAGGTCAGTTACTGCGGAGTTAGTACCGATGGTTACGCCATCTATTGTACCGCCGTTAATGTCCGCTGTAGTTACCGCACCTAGATTAGATACTGTAGCGCCCGAGAGGTTAACTGTGCCTGTAGCTGTAAGCCCTGCAAAACTACCAGACGAGGGAGTCCCCGCACCGATTGAAGTGCCGTCTACGCTACCGCCGTCAATGTTTGCTGTATCCGCTTCTAGAGCGTCAATCTTTGCAGTGCCATCAATATACAGATCACGCCACTCAGACCCAGTAGCACCGAGATCGTAAGTAGAATCTGCTGAAGGAATAAGGTGAGATGCTACGTCTGCTGTTACTGTTACTGTGTCAGACGCCGCGTTACCGAGTACAGTGTTGCCGTTGACGTTTAAGTTGCCCGACATAACAGTAGCGCCAGTAATACCTACGCCACCACCTACTGTAAGGTTAGTCGTCACGCCTAAAGAAGCTAGGGTACTTAGGCCAGTTACTCCAAGAGTACCGCCTACTGTTGCGTTGCCTGTTACAGCTAGAGCGCCACCAACACCGACGTTACCTGTGCTAGACATGGTCTCAGAACTAATAGTATCGATGTAACCTACGCCGTCTGCGTAAATGTCCTTAAACTGGAGGGTGCTGGTACCAACGTCCACAGTGTTCGTGGCTTTTGGAGCAATGATATTAGTATTGCTGATTGCCGCTATAGTTACCCAGTTTGCATTGTTCGTCGTGTTGAATAAACACATATGGGTGTAGCCGGTATTGGCGTTGATCCACAGCGACCCGGGAGCATAACCCTGAGTGTTGTCGTTGGATGTTGCGGGGTCAGACGTTGCTGTCGTATTGTTACGTCCGCCAACACCACCGTTAGCCACAGGCAAATAACCAGATACGGAGGTCGTAAGCGGTAGTTTAGGGGCACTGCCCGTTGATCCATCGTGAGTATGTCCTGATGATGCGTTAAAAGCGGCTAGAATTTGGTTAAATTCCGCATTGATTGGGGGTGCTGTAATGTTCGCGCCGTTGATAATGTCCGCGATTGACTGTCTAGTATATCCCGCCATTAGTTAACGTCTCCCTGCAATGCTGAATTCAAAAACAATGCCTTGGATACTGTACGGGTTGAAATTTCCCAGAGTAACGAAGGTAAGCTGACAAGAGTAGCCAGAGCCCTGTAGGCTAGTGGTGACAATAGGCTTTGCGCTACCGCCGTAGTTAATGTTTGTGCCGACATAATTAATATTTTTCCCTTTATAACGTACTGGTGCGCCAGCGGACTCCTGCGAGTAAGAACTAGGTTTGGCCGTATTGGGATCTTCCCAATCATACGTTACCGCCATGTTCAGAGTGAGGGGGCCTTCAGCACGAATAAATGTATTGGCTTTACGCATGGTCTTCTTGACCTCGGTGTCGCCATAATCAAAGAATGGGGTTGCATACACTGCGAGGATATCTGCCCCATCAAATTGGGTAGTCTGCTCTTGCTGATAGACTTTCCCGTTGTAGTCTCCATGTAAAACTAGCTCACTAGAGTTAACGTAGGCGGAGTCACAACAACTGGCTCTAATCCCAACTAGCTCACCAAATTCCCAACCAAGGCGTTGGTCTGCGGATCGAAGGCCGCCAATAATACCAAAGCTGTCTTGCGTGAAAACTGAGTCATCACCAATGAAGTATCTCAATTGGGACTTACTCCTGATGACCACGCCATTAAGCGTCTCTAGGTCGTAGTCAGAAGGCAGGGCTGTAAGTAGTTGTTGTATGCTCTTAGAGATAGTCTCTAATTCAACATCACCAATCCTACTAGTACCCGCTACTGGTCGTAATCCGTCTGGTGCAAGGAATACAAGGTCACCCCCGATTTCTAGTACTGAGTCTCTAGCGATACAGCCTACGTTGGTTGTAATCTGGTCTAGAACAAACCCAGCGGTTACGTCAGGTGAAACTTTCTTAATGCCGTTTGTACCAAAGACGAACAGGTCATCTCGGAAGGGCTTAAACTGTACTACATCAAAACCGATAGCCAGTTGTCCTGCGCCAGCGGCTGATGTGAATGTTAGTGGGTCGAGAGGTGCCGAGTAAGCAATCGTTGCTTGGGCTACTCTGTCTCCAGCTAGGAATAGGTGGTTCTCAAACGCATCTACAAGCTCTGGCCGTGCTAATGCACTTGGCCCACCGGGACTGGAGTTACCACCCGAGTTATTTGGGCTAATAGATTTCCAGTTAGATCCGTCATAGAGAATTGCATTGTTAACCCCGTCAACGAAACAAATCCTGTTGCCGCCACCGAAATTAAAAGTCACATGTCGGAGTTTTTTTACTTCTCGCACACCGTCTTTAAATTTGTGTACGACCCCTGTGGTGTATGGGGCCCATGCGGAGTAGGCAACATAACGATAGAACTTATATTCGTTTGTATCTATCTCTATGGTGTCGCCAACAGTAGCACCTGTAGCCAAGGTAACGGTCGTGCCGTTTAGGCTGTAGTGGGTGCCCGAAACTAGGGTTGTAGTCGTAGTTCCCGTAGTTTGTTTAACTATAGTATTGGCAGAGTTGTTAACCGCCAATGTTCTTGAATTTGTATCCGCCCCAGTAAACGCAGTCTGACTAGCAGTTGCTGTATAGGTGAACTTCTTTACTTTGCGAGAGGCTATGACGATTGTGGTGTCTAGATTATCGTCTTTAAAGATCGCGACCGAGAGAACCTTACCCTCACTGTTAACGGGGTCTATCTCTTGGTGATTGGCGTTAGGGTTGTAGGGGGCAAAACCTTCAATTCTACGGTACCCGCCAAACAAGCTAACTTCATAGTTAACCAGTCTTGTCGCGACACCGGGGCTGTTTTCACTCAAATCAAGATGATTTTCGTTACTGTTCAGACCACCACCACAAATTACTTTATAGGACTGTACCCTATCGGCCATTCTTAGTGCCCCTTATACCCGTAGCTATTTCTAGAGCCACGAGAAATTCGGGTGTCATAGACCCGCTCGTATTTGTTGATGAAGATGCCCTGCATATTTTTTATGCCTTGCTGGAATACCTGTACGGAAACGCCAGCAGATTCAGGGTTATCTCGGAACATATACATATAATATAAAGCACCATCGATAATCACGTTATCGTAGGAATCTGGAATTCTTGTTGTATCAGAATGTAAGGATAGGCCCACATTGTTCATGTAGTACTTGAACTGGATAGTGTATTCTTTGTCAGGTGAGGGCGTTACCACATAACCATTACCATGAGAGGGTGCAGTGGACTCTGGGCAAGCTACACCCGCAGACCCGCTATCATCATCGGCACTTTTGTGGCTCTTGTAGTATTCGTCACGACCCAAAAACTGCAACATCTTGTGGTCTACATTGAGAGATTCATTTTTCTGAAGTTGGAAGCTATTCCAATCTACAATTTTGAAATACTCGGGCCAAGAATACTCTTCCTGACCTACTGCTAGAACCTGAGTATGTTGGGCGGCGTTAAACGGCCACTCGTATTCAGCCTGATTAATCTGACCAATGGCGTCTGCAACCGCGTCTTTCGCAAGTGTCTGAACACCTCGCGTATTAGCAAAATCAGCTTCAGCAATCTCCACTTCGTTGATTTTACGAAGTAAGCGATTTGTGAGACTAAGAAATGTGGATGCCATTGGTCAAATTACTCTTTTTTGGTATAAAAAAAGGAGTACCCCTCCTAAGAAGGGCACCCCTTACTGAGTTACGCTAAGTTGTAATGAGCAGTCATTAGAGCTTCTGGACGAAGGATCTTACGACCGTACAACTGCATGCCTCGAACGATGTCAGCAAAAGATGCTGTATCGCGATACGTTTCAGTCTTAGCCAACTGTTGTGCAGTAGCTACACAAGACTTGTGACCAGCAACTACGACTCCGAAGTTATCTTCAGATCCAGCCGATGCAGAAGTTCCTGCGCCAGTGCCAAAGAACGGCAAGTTGTTAGACTTATACACTTTGAATCCACGGATGAGACCATTACCAACACGACCATTGCGTAGCTCTTCGCTACCACCAAAGTCAGAGTTGATGAACTTAGAGTCTTCGTCCATTAGCAATTCATAGAACACAGGGTCGGCTACAAACCAACGATCTGCTGTATCTACGTTAGCTTGATCCATCTTACGAGCCATTCGGTTAAGAACTGCTAGAGGGCTAGTGATACCACCAGAACCGCCACCAGCGGCTAGAGGGATAGAAGTCAAAGCATGCTTAGAAGCAGAAGCTGTTCCACCAATATCAGAACCACCGAAGTCAACGATGTCTAGCTTGTTAGCTAAGATCAATTCGTCGGCACCAGCACTTGCGTGTGATTTAGTTCCGTTAGCGGCTGTTCGCTGAATCCAAGCATCGTTAGCGGCGTTACGCTCAAAACCAGATAAGTAACCTAATACTTCTTGGTCGTAAGTGTCACGCAATTTAAATGCGGCACGATCAGTCGCTAAGTCCATGAAATTAACATGGCTGTGAGCGGCTTCAATATCGTCCATTTTGAACATAAAGTAGTTCGCTTGGTCGATGGTTAGAGAGAAATCGCTGTCACTTAGATTCTGCGCCGCGACTGCTGTGCCACGGGCGTAATCTGAAACAGTAATTTCTGGTTCTTTGATGATCTTGACGCTATCACCATATGAAGCGATTTCGCCCATATAATCGGTGTTAGTGATGTCTTCGACCACAGATTCATTTCTGAAAGATTTTTGTACTTTTTGTGAGTAAATCACTGGACTAAAGTTACCGTTTGGTAAGTTGGCGTAGCCCGAAGCTTTTGCGAAAGCCATAATGCATCTCCTAATAGATGTTAAGTTAAATCGACACTAAAATTTTGTGAGTTGCTCAACGGGAGTTGAACTACGCCACTAGTGTCGGAACGAAACAGAAGGGAAAACTTCATTAAGGGCTAAGTTGTATTGGGTATCTTCAGGACGAAGGGCCAACAATACTTAGGTAACTTTAGAGTGTTCTTCTGAAGTAAGGGGGGGGTGAGGTAGGAAGTTATGTATAACTATAGTTAGACTACGGAAATACATAAGTTTCGGCTCTGGGGTTTGTTAAGGTTGTTATACCACAATTACTAAGGCTTTAGCAAGTGATTTAACGCGCCGCACCAGTCATATCGTATTCAAACAGCCCTTTACTGATTGACTCCATGATTTTGGCTTCATTCTTATCGTACTCAGCCGCACTCATGTTCGATACCTGACTTTCAGTGAAAGTAGACCTACCGCCCGTTGGGGAGGCAACACCACTTCGTCCAATGGCCTGAGCGGCCGCACTGGAATTCTTAGGCTTTATTTTACGGATACCTTTGTCGGACTTGTAGAGATCGAGAGCCCTAGCCGCCGCCCTAGCATCAGTATTGTTCTTATAGAGGGCATCTTGAACAGAAACTGGCTGTTCGGTCACCCACTCATGAAATCCTTTAGTTGCTCGGATGCTATCAAAGTCTGGGTGGATCTTTTTAAGCTCCAACATCGCTTTTTCAGTCTTGATGCCTTGCTGTTGCTTTTTAATGCCATCCATCTCAACTTTAGCGTCCGCGACAGCTTCCTGAACTCGCTTTTGTGCGATTGTGTCAACAATCTTAGCAACGTCAGGGTACTTGCGCGACCATGCATCAACTTCTTCTTCGGATTTAGGGAATTTGATTTGTCCTCGGGTTGCTTCGTTTAGCTGTGCCTTGACCTGTGCTAATTCTTGGTCTCGGGAAGACATTTGATTTTGCATATGTCTGCGAAGGTCTCCGTAGCGTTTTTTAAAACTTTCCTCATCAGCATTTGCTGGTGCGGTAGTAGGGTTTGTTTCAGGTGCTAGTTGCGCCTCTTGAGTAAGCTCATCAGGTTCATCCCGATAAGCATTTCTGTACTTAGCCATATATTCTCCGTTGGGGGGCCGTTAAAGTAGACCGACTAAATTGTCGGTGGTTTGTGCGGGTAGCCCGATCCGCAAATTACTTTTTCATCACAGCAAACTTGACGCTGGGACGATAAGTATTTTTGCCGTCAGAAGAGTCTTCTTCCTCTTCGACTTCCATTGTTTCTTCTTCAATTTCTGCAACTGCCTCTTCGACTACGTTACCTTCTTCAGTTTCGTAATCTCCGTAATCACAGCCACAATCCACTTCACCACACTCTTCACAAAGCGTGTCATCGTAGTCCGTATCTTCGTCTTCAAGCGATTGAATTTGTCCATCCATCTGCATAGACATAAGACCAAATTTTGCCTCATCTCGCATTTCAACAAAGTGCTTTAGGCCGTGCCAACGAACAACATCCGCAGGAACGACATACTCTCCGTCGCTGAGTGCCGCAGGAATATCATCCCGAACATTCATTTCGTTGGAGCCGGGTGGTATTGGGTTGCCTGACTCATCGTCATAACCGACTAGCATCTCGGGCATCATCATACCGCCGTGATACATTGCGACAGGTTCCTCACCCATATCATCAAGAGCCCTAATGGCCCCCTTTGCTTCGGGAGAGTCGCTATCGTAGCCGGGAAAAGACGGCTCTGCCTCTGGTAGTAGGCTGTCGCTCCGAACGCGGGCGTATTCACTAGCCTCGGGCTCACTTTCAAATACAGGAAGCTCTTCCATCGTGATGGGGTCTATAGGGCCATTTTCTTCAATGAATTGTTCCAGATCTCTTTGGTCAATTTCATCGCCTGTCTCATTGACAGAGGGAATAGTAACCCAGCCGTACTTGGTCTCAAAGGTAACAGTACGCTCAGAGAAATTTTCACCCGTCTCAGGATCTTCGTAAACCTTGCGGCCTTTAGTTGTGTAAGTATCTTCTGCCATTATTTTGCTCCCTCCAGAGCTTGATCTCGCAGTGTCTGGAAGCGGCGCAGTTCTGCAACGGCACCCTGTACTTCCATAAGTTTGGCGTGATCTTTGGTATTCTCTAAAAATGACCGCATCGTATCTATGCGATTTTCAATGTAAGTTTGAAGTATTGCGTATTTCTCGGAATCGTTAACGAGAGGTAGTAGTGATCTGGCTACGGCTTTTTCCATTATTGTGGCTGACCTTGAGGAGGTGCTGGGGGTGGTGTGCCGCCATTCGCTCCGCCGCCTTCACCTGTAAAACCGGGTGCGCCGGGTTCTGGAGCGTTGCCCGGTGCTATATTGCCGCCACCATTGCCTGTAGGATCGTTGGGACTTGGTGCCCCGCCTTGCTGACCTTGTGGTGGCTGTTGTGGCATAAGAGCGGCAACTTTTGCCATCATCTCTGCTTGGATTGCGGCTTCCCTTGGGTCGTTGAGAACCTTGTCCTCGTCGAGATCCATAGAAGCGGCAAGCTCACGCAGGATGTAGTCATATTTAACAAATGGAGCCATACTGGGGTTACCCGTCATCTGCATAAACTGTAGCAGACGCTGAGAACGTACCTCGTTTCGCATTAGGCTTTCTGTGCCTTTGGCAACGACTGAGAGATCCCCTCTAATACTTTTATCGAAATTAAATTGCATGTTGAAACTGAACAAAGACCGACCAAGTGGGGCCAGTAGATAATCATCAACATTTCTAACGACTGCTTTAATATTCTGTGCGGCCGCGCCCATGAGCATAGACATTCCTGATGCGGTTCTACCCACACCCATCACACCTGTACTACCATGAGCAAAGGAAGGCATACCTGTGGCTTCATCTGCCAACTGCCGTGCCTTATCAAACATCTGGAGGCATTCCCCAGTTACGTTCGGGAACTTAGTCCCAAAGATAGCTTGTCCCGGCGCACCAGCCTGACGTCTAAACACCTTGCCCGGATACACGGACATGTCTTGTCCCGGCACGAGGTTGGTCTCGTCAATCTCAATCAAGAGGTTTGATGATAGTGCCGCGTTGTCTACTCCGAGACGCATAAAACCATTCATGATTTCTTGCGTGTCTTCCATGTTTTCCGCGACACCAATGCCGAAGAAACTATATGGGTTTAACTCGAATGGGACTGAGTGGTACGGGATGCGTATCGGGGTAAAAGGGTTGATGACTAGGCGGATAACCTGACCGTTACAAATCCATGCATTTATCTGCACTTCTTCGCTTTCCGAAACTTCGTCGGGGAGATCTAGTTGGGCCTCTTCGGCCACTTCGGCGTCTACAACACCCCAGTATTCCAAGACCTCATAGCGTTCTATACTAGCCGAGGCTTCGTTGTCTTCTAGGGTGTCCTCCCAATAGTGGGGGGCATAATTGGGGCCGAATTCAATCGCCTCTTCAATTGCCTCTCCTCTAAAGAAAGGACGTCTTTTAAGAGCCCTCATCTGAGAGCGGTTCAGCCGATGACGTTCAATGACGTACTCTGCTTCTGCCATATTCCGAGCGTCAGGATCTGGATAGAAGTTCCAGATGCTTACAGCTTCTACTTTTGGAATAGTCTTGAAAATTGGGTCATACTCTCCCTCCTCACCCCACTTCGGGTACTCCTTCTGGAGCGCGAATGGGCCTTTTAAAATACCCGTGCCAAATAGGCACATTTCAAAAGCGGTAGAGCGTAGATGTTTGTTTGCTTCACTTTCCTCTAGTTGATCATGGATAGTTCGTTCCATTTTCCTAGCGGCTTCTTTGGCGGGCTCAAAGGTAAGGGCTGTCGGGGTTCTGCCCGCACCTTCCCGTAATTGATCCTCTACACGACTAAGTTGGTCGGCCAAAGGGCCAGAGTTCTTTAAAAGCTCTGGTCTAGCTATAGTGGAGGACTTAGCTTCGCCCCCAGTCATTTCGTTTAATTTTTCTTCGGTAACTTCTTTTGGATCAAAATGTATAGGCCCAGACACACCCACAGGATTGTAACTAGGATCAATGCCAATAGGAAACTTACTACCCGCAAAAAGCACATCGACAACTTGAGCATAGGCCGCAAGAACTTTAGTCTTGGTGATCTTGATAAATGCCTGACTTTTCTCATTGTCGGTAAATTGGACATCAGGGCCGTATAAACCCCTGTAGTTCCTATAAGAAGTAAGCCAACGTGTTTCATCAGATTGTCTAGAATCATTTGAACGATTATACCTACCTTCGATCCACCCTACTAAGCCATCTAACGAAGCATTAGTTTCAGGGCTCCCGTCTTCCAACCCCAGTGAGTTCTCTTCTAAATTTATGTCTTCTGGTCTATCAAGAATTGCCATTTAATTAGTATCCAAATTTACGACTTGCGGGTTTCCAAGTCTGAGTATTTTTTTGACCCCAATCATCAAACGGTGAACTAGACCGAGGACGGGACATGATCCCGTATCGTACTGAGTCATAGGTGTGGTCGCTTCGATACCTGACATCGATATCGTCCCCGCCCTTGGGGTCGCTGGGAATAACGGGAAGATCCGCAATAATTTGTCGGCAGTTATTGAAAAATACAATGCCCGGTGTTTCTGCTTCTTCGTCATATTTGAGTAGTTCATGAAGTCGGTTCTTCCCCGCAACGCGAGATCCCGTACTTCTGTCGGATGGACGCCATCGGCAACCCATCGAAATCATCTCTTCAGCTATTGAAGGCCCAATTTGGCCCCTATTATGCCAACAGGAAGAGTCAAGCACACCATAGCTCATTTGCTCCCCAACTTCAAGCTCCATGACCGCTTTTGCTAAGTCTCTGCCTGTATGCTTACTGACGTATAACTCCCTGTAACAAATGAGAGTTTCGTAGGCTGGGTCTATCGCAAACCAGTGTACTGCTGAGTAGCTAGAGTATCCGTAATCACACGACCTGAAGCGCCTCCATTCCAGAGGAATCTCAAACGGATCAACAACGTGTGTCTTGGCCCTGAACTCCCCAAAAGCCGCGCCGTCTGCGACGGCCCAATCGCCCTCAAGTAACTGCCTTCGTTGCATCTCGGGTAGAGATAGCAAGTTAGCCTCGTACTGACCGCCCTCCATAAGGTAGGGATTATCTTTAAGGGATGCTGGGATAAACCTCCGATGAAACAGAGGCTGTCCTTCTTTCGCATGGCCTTCGGGATAGGCAAGTACTTCACCCGACTCTATGTCCGTGGCCGCAAACTTTTGATTTGCTGGCGCTGGATCAATGAACATCTTCTTAACCCAAGAATGGCCGGGGCCACCCGGATTCGTCGTTGCCCGCATATGTGTTGGTAGGCTTGGGTCTGTTGTACGCAAACGTGATCGCATGTAATTCCAAGCGAAGGGCGTAGAGTGTTGTGTTAGCTCGTCAAAGGCAATGTAGGAGAACGCCTGTCCCTGATAACGCAAAACGTCTTCGTCACGTTCTAGATACGTCATCCAGAGTTTGGCCCCGCTAGGGAATACCCACTGGGATTTCTTCTCTTGCCACTTAGCCCCCGGATAGGCCTTGGGATATATCTCCTGAGACTTCCAGACTAATTCTCGTAATTCATCGTTGGTACGACGTAGGATCAAACCGTTAAAGTTTGTATTCCCAAAATATCGCATGGGGTCAGCTAGAAGTCCGTAAGACTTACCGCCGCCCGCACTACCCCCGTATAAAACTTCCTTCTCCGAAGCCGCCAAGAACTCTGTCTGTGGCCCTTCATTAGGGGAGAATATAACATTTAACTCCGCTGGCTTTGCCGTGAAGTCTAGGGTGTCACTAAATTGTAGGGGTGCCTGAGTTGTTCGGACTGCAAGGGTTAATTCATCTTCCCCGTGTATTGCTTCTATCTTTTTCTTAGTAACGGTCAGGCTACGTTTGGTAGCCGCTTCCCGCTTCTTCAGGGTGTGTAGCGCCCGCTCTTCTTTGGTCTTGGGTGCGTTCTTACGCTTGCGCTGGGCAAGTTGTTTTACGCGGGGGTTATTATCGCCCCTATGCCTCTTCCAAATATTCGCTAGGCCTTGGTGAGATATCTCGTGCCCTGAGTTCTCGCCCAACCATCTGGCGGCCTCACGGTAGGAATTCCCATCATCAAGGAAGTCCATCGCCTTTTCAATAAAGCCGACCAAATTCCAGTCAGGGGTAGCAAGTAGGATATCGTCTGCACTGGCTATGTAGCCATAGGGTAGCTTAGATGTTTTATTGGGTCGTTTCTTATCCGACCATTTATTCGTCGTAGTCGGCTTCGTCATCCGCAGGGGTTACCTTTTTTGGTGGTAAAATAAATACACCCCCCTCTGGGCCTTTAATCTCAATCTGTTCTTTCTTAACCAATCCAGTTCTATCAAGAATCTGAGTAGCGGCCGCCACTGCATTCCTTGCCCCCATAGAGCCCGGGTCGTTCAATACGTCTACCATGCTAAAAGTAGCTTTCGGCGCATTCATCGCCAAAACCATACTAGCTCGGTCTACAATCTCATCGCGCAAGGGTGTGACCACCTCACTAATACGAGTGTTAGGCGAATACCCAGCCGCGTTCATCGCCGCACGGATATCTCCCCTAGCCTCGCTACAGAGAGCTTCAAGGAAGGCCTCTTGCATTTGTGTCAGTTCTTTTTTGGCTGTCATTTCTTTTTGACCAACTTACCGCGAGATGCTTCTACTAGCTCCCCACGCTTAGACTTCTTCGCGCCTTTTTTACCTTCGTCATCCGATTTATCTTTGCGCTTATCTTCGGCCATTCCACCAGAACTAAAGCGACGGCCTCTTTTACCCATTCCCGAGTCATCATACGGGGCGGGTGCCTTTGGCTTCGGCTTTGGTTTAGGGTCGGGGCCACTTGTCTTAGGCTTTGGCCCTACCTTTGGCCCTTGGGGCTTGGGTTTAGGCTTCGGCTTTGGTTTAGGCTTTGGTAAAGGTCTGGGCTTAGGGTTAGAGTCATCATATGGATTCGGCGCTTTAGGCTTCTTCGCCATACCGCCTCGGTTCATATCAAGCTTGTCTTCCTTGTTCACATCGAGTTTCTGGAGACCGTCACCGATCTTCATAAAACCACCCGCGTTCATCTTTTTGACTTTTGTATTGGCTTTAGTCGAAGCACCGCAATTTGCGTATTTCACTGATCTCTCCCCGAGTAATTAGTTTTCCCCGAACTTGATCTTTCGCCTAGTGGCGTCATCGTCAAAGTTCAGTTCTCTTGTAGAATTGCTACGATCCCGACGGTCAGGGTTGTCGTAGTCATAAAATTCACCATACCCCCGAAACACCGTCGCTTCTTCTCTGGCCTGTTTAGGCGTAATGAGACCTTCTTCTAAAAGGTAGCGTCTCACTTCCTTCAAAGACAAACGGATGCCTGTAGCCGCCTCAATAGCGGCACGGATATATATTAGATTAATGGGGTTTTTTGTAGGAGACATTTTAGTTCTGGTATTTGTTATAACACTACTACGATTTAATTGCAACCCTGTTAAGTCCGTAGTTAGGGTATTTAGTATGGGCGGGGTATTGACTGTGAGCTAATTTCGTGCTAAAATAGACAGGCGTTGGCCGAGGGGGCCATATACTATTATCCTAGCTATCATAGATGATCTAGATTACCTGTTTAGGCATCCTTTTCACTCACCCTTGATAGTACTTCTTTCATGCACTCTCTGCCAAGCAGTATGCGGACAAGTAGCCTGATGCTCTAGGCGATTAAGATAGATAGAGTTCCTACCAGCGTAATCATCACACTTCTCAAACGTCACCGACGTATCCTCAAGACAGACCAAAGCAAACACATCACATACACCCGCTTCGTATTCACGGAATGTGGTAGTTTTACCCTTTCTAATACTAAAGAGCCGCGCACCTGTCGCGGCTTTCTTCGTTTTAACGTCTACACGAATTACGCCAGTATCATTAGGGAGCATTACGAGTAGATCGTATCCGCTTCCTGCTGTGTGGTGGACTTCATAGCCATAGCCCGCAAGCATAGCGGCTACTAGATGCTCTCCAATACGACCGACTTGGGTCGCATCTAAAGGAGTCATCAAATTAGGGTTAAATAGGGATCTAGAATTCATCAAATAGGTCTTCGTTAACATACCGACCTTCCATAAGGCCCGCAACATCGCGAAGAGTATGGGCATGTCTGTCAAGTTCGTGTGCAATAAGATAAAGCTGGCCGTAACTGGCCGGGCCCTGATCTTCACGGTAGAAATCAATTAAGTTGTCTATAATTTGATCAAACTCGATGCGTATCTCAATAGAGTCATCGCTTTCATCAGGGAAGATGTAACTTACTACATAGAAACGACCATCGTTATCTACCTCAAGGTCATTCTCTACCAATAACGGTAGTTCTAACGTAGCATTCTTACTGGGGAGGGTCATATGTTATTCCGTCTAAGGAAAATACTCCAACATTCGCTAAAGTCATACTGGATGGTAATAAAATACGCTAGTAAAGTCAACAGTTTGGCGCAATTAAGTGTGTAATTAGTACATTAATAGGCGCATTAAAGTGTGTGTTGACAGAACGTGTACCCCAAACCCCCAAATATCGACACAAAGCCTACCCATTTTACAATATCAAACAGTACGGGATCATGTACGTTATCTATGGCCCTCCTTCGACCTTGTTGACAGTGTTCATTTTCACAAATTCGGTCGTAGTTGTATACGGTAACGGGTACCCCCCCCACTGGCACATGCCCGCCCCCCTCGGTCGGCCTGTAGCCCAGTACTGGCGGGCCTTTC
>Ga0209816_1001585_pt1 | contig 16913 bp, 15 predicted proteins | sample CoawatmetaG01DNA_FD_187509 | JGI IMG/M metagenome (GOLD analysis project Ga0209816, IMG submission 187509) | Marine microbial communities from the West Antarctic Peninsula - Coastal water metaG017-DNA (SPAdes) (version 2) | ecosystem: Environmental > Aquatic > Marine > Coastal ... | reverse complement strand
CCTCCAGGTTTTCTACCCGTTAAATAACGCCTAAATACTGCCTTCATGTCTTTGCAATAACCCTCACTAATTAACATCTGTGCAAAATGAGTGCGAGTCAACATGTCCGTTTTACTAAAATTTTGCGTTTTTTCTAGTGCATCTTTAATTCCAGAGCGCCAAAGACCAAGAGCTATTTTTTCTGCTCTTTCTTTTCGTAGTTTTTGATTATGCTCTAAACCAGTTTGTAAGATATCGTTATTAATATCAATACCTAGACCGAGAATGTGGATAGCCATATTTCCCCAAAGTGCTGATATTTCAACACCATTTACAAGGTTTAAGTTCAATGAATCGGCCTCTAATTGAGCTTCAGCAATTCCGTCAGTAGTGTCATGATCTGTTAATGAAAATAAATCACATTCAGCTTGGCAAGCTAGCCTAACAACCTCAGCAGGTGATAGAACGCCATCTGAATAGTATGAATGATTATGTAAGTCTGCTTTCATTATGTGCTTTATTATAATCTAAAAGTTGATTTAGCTCTAAAGCCCTTTAATTTCTTAGGGTATAGCTAAAAATAACAAAAAACTTTAAGTTAACTTACAATAGCTTCAAAACTTATTATTAACTATAATACTATCCATTATTTTATTAATTAGTGCTTATGTGTGGAATTGTTGGTGGCGTTACAAATAATGATATTACAGCGCTATTATTAGAAGGGTTAAACTGCTTAGAATATAGAGGTTATGACTCATCTGGACTTATAGTCTTATCTAAAAATAATTCTTTTGATAGGGCGCGATCAGTTGGTAAGGTTAAAAACCTTGAAGATAGTTTAAAAGCAAGAGAACAAAAAATTAGTGGAAACATTGGAATTGCTCATACTCGTTGGGCAACTCATGGCGAACCTACTATTAACAATGCTCACCCTCATATTTCGATGAATTCAGTAAGCTTAGTTCATAACGGTATTATTGAAAATTATATTGAACTGAAAAATAATCAGATAACTCAAGGGTATGAATTTACCTCTGAAACAGATACAGAAGTTATCGCTCATGCAATTGACTTTGCTATGAAGTCATGCAACACTTTAATATCATCAGTTCAACTAGCAATCAAATCTTTTTCTGGATCTTATGGACTAGGAATAATTTCATCTAAATATCCAGATCAAATTATTGCTACTAGGAAAGGATCTCCATTAGTAATAGGAATTGGAAATAATGGAAATTATATTGCTTCAGATCAAATGGCTCTTTTATCTATAACTAAAGAATTTATTTTTCTGGAGGAGGGAGATGTTGCTGAAATAAAAATAGACAAAATTACGATTTATGATTTAAATGGTAATTTAGTTGACCGTCCAATCAAAACTTCCAAATTAAAGAAAGGTCAAATTGGTTTAGGAAATTATAGCCACTTTATGCAAAAAGAAATTTTTGAACAGCCACAAGCCATAAGGGATACATTGGAATCTCGTATTACAAATGATTCAGTTCTAATTTCGTCTTTTGGGCATAAGGCTAAAGAAAATTTTATTAAAATTAAACAAGTACAAATTGTTGCTTGTGGTACTAGCTATCATGCCGGATTGGTTGCCAAATACTGGCTTGAAGATATAGCAAAAATATCATGCAATGTTGAAGTTGCAAGTGAGTATCGCTATCGTCGCCCTATTATCTTGAATGGCACCTTATTTATTACACTTTCTCAAAGTGGCGAAACTGCAGATACGATTGAAGCCCTAAAAGCTGCTAAGATAATTAATAGTGATATTTGCAGTCTATGTATTACAAATTCTGCGGAATCCAGTCTAACTAGAATTTCTGATCTCACTTTTTTAACGCATGCAGGCCCTGAAATTGGAGTTGCAAGTACAAAAGCATTCACAACTCAACTAGTTTCGCTAGCGCTCTTAGTTTGCTCTATTGGCAAATTAAAAAAAACGATTAGCAAAAAACAAGAAAATGGAATTGTTAATGGATTGAAACGCTTGCCAGGATTAGTTAATAAGGCATTACTTCAAGAATCGCAAATTAAGAATCTAGCTAGGCGCTTTCAGGCAGCTAATAGTGCTCTCTTTTTAGGAAGAGGAACAATGCATGCTATTGCTATGGAAGGAGCTCTTAAGCTAAAAGAAATAAGCTACATTCATGCTGAAGCCTACCCAGCAGGTGAATTAAAACATGGTCCAATTGCACTTATTGACAAAGATATGCCAGTAATTGCCGTTGCGCCAAATGACGAACTTCTAGAAAAATTAAAATCCAACTTGCAGGAAGTTAAATCTAGAGGTTCTCAAATGATTGTGTTTGAAGATGAAAACTCAAAAGTTGAAACTATGAATGCAATGGAGGTAATTTCAGTTACATCAAACTTAGGACGAATAACTGCTCCAATTATTTTTACTATTCCTCTTCAATTGCTGAGTTATCATGTTGCTTTAGTTAAAGGAACAGATGTTGATAAACCAAGAAACCTTGCTAAGTCTGTAACAGTGGAGTAGTATTGAGGACATTCTACCGCCCCTCCCTCATGTAAAAAATCCTGATAGTTTGATCATCACCTTTGATGTAAATTTCACTACTCAAGCATTATAAAGATTCAGAAAATAAAACGATTTAATGAAGTTGATAATATAAACATTAACACTGAAAAAAACCAACATACTTTTTTGTCCAGGGGAGATTGAATTCTTCACCAAGTCTTTTTGGTATAAGATGAAAATCATTTATTAATTTTGAACTTTTCAATGTCATTAAAGATTCATGTGCAGCAATACTATTGTAAATCTTATCTGAATAGTCATCACTTCTCCAAACATCATCAACCAAAACGTACCCGTTTTCACTGCAAAGTCGATACGAATTTATTATATCCATTGATACTACAGGATAACTATGAGCACCATCTATCCATATCAAGTCAAATTTTTCTTCGGAGTTAGCTAAAGCAATTGAATTAGCCTCAAGAAATTTAATTCGTTTATTAGCAAGGTTTTTATTTCTATTTTCAACAAAAGCATGGAGCAAACTATGACGATTATATGTAGATTCAAAATCACTATCTGTTTCTGGTAGGTCAACCGTTAAAATATTAGCATCTTCAAACAATTTACTCAAAATAAGTGCAGTTTTGCCATCAAATGTTCCAATTTCTAAGATATTTTTGACTGGTTGATTAATACAAGAAATTGATGAGAGCATGACAAGATGCTCTGAATACATACCATTTTTTTCATCAAAATTTTCATCAAAATATTGCGTTAATATATGATTTAACTTCGTCAAACCATCTGAACGAGAAAGTCCGATTTCATCAAATATCTGATCTTGATCCAAGGTTTTAATTTTGTATCTTGGAAATTTTTTTACATACTCTAAAAATAATCTTCGATATATTCGCTTTGAAAAATTCAATATTTTTGTCATTATTATGGTAATTTTTACTAAAAAATATAAGTATAGGCTAGAATTTAGAAGTTATTCTAATAAACTAAGGTTAATGGATAATGAGTTTTATCAGATCAACACTTCATACAAGAATGTCCTCAATACAACTCGGTTACCGTTGAATGAATTATGACCCTCTTTTTCAAGAGCCTTTATGCTTATTATTTAATTTTTCAAAAAAAACTTAATAGTTCATATGCACCATAAATATTAGAATTTTTAAATGATTTAAAAATTTATTTATTACTGGCTCAATACTATCTATATTTTAAGATTAATCATTTCTAAACAAATCATATTTTCTTTTTAGAATCATTTAGCATTAATTCAGCAGTAACTATGTCATCATGGCAGTCTATATCAATACTATGTTCTTTGTTCATTATAAACTCTATAGTTTTATCAGTAAAAAGACTTTTTATTTTTAAAAAATCATTAACAAGAATAATATAGATGGCACCATTGCTTAAATATGTAACTGGAAGATCTTGTCTTCTCATGAAAGCATATTTACTCTTAGAAATTCCCTCTAAATAGCCCAAAGGTGTTTTGATAAAGGACTTTAAAAATTTGTTATCAGTTTGGCTAACACTTATTAATGATTTTGCACTACTGTTAATCATCATTTCATATGCATTATCGATATCTATAGTTGATCTAAATGGCGATGTTGGTTGCAATAAAATTACTATATCAAAAGCCTCATCAGCAGAGTTTAAAAAATCCAGTGCATGAAGCATTACAGATTCAGAAGTTGATGTGTCACTTGCAAGGTTTTTTGGCCTTTTAATTACAGAAATCCCACTTTTTTTAGAGAGATTTGATATCTCATCATCATCTGTACTTACAACTATTTTTGTTATATATCTAGAATTCAATGCAGCTTCAATTGTCCAAACTATTAGGGGTTTTCCACCTAATTTTTTTATATTCTTTCTTGGCAATAATTTAGAGCCACCACGCGCCGGGATAATAGCTAATACCTTCTTAGTCATTTATGCCTGTGCTGGATGCTGTATGTCTTAACCTCCATACTCCTTTATGCATTCCCCATAGGTGAGGACTCCTAAAGCTATCAACAATTTCATAAAATTTTTCTTCTGAAATATTAATATATTCACAAAACTCTTTTAAGTATCTTTCTGGAAGCTCTCCATCAAATTTCTTAATCAAATGTAAAGCTTCATCTCTAGTGATTTTTCCATTTCTTACTTCTTGGCAAGAGTCATAGGTTGCCCTACCTATTCCAAACTTAATATAAGTCATGTAAAAATGGAAGGGAACAATCTTATCATCGATTTCTGTGTATCTTGAATACGTACCAATTGATCTTTCGTAGGATGGCATAAAGCCAGTATTATCTACAGCATAATAGTAGCATTCTTGCGGATCCCATTTCTCAAAATATCCTAAAAAAGTCACTTTTGTATTTGAATTATTAATCTCATTTAAGGTTGGTGGAATATATGGCGCAAAATCATTGAAAGTAAATTCGGTATTATCAATAATTTCTTCAACTTTTTCACCACCTAAAATCATATCAAGAGGATTATCAATTGTAAAAAAATCCGGCTTCATAAATGGCTCTTTATTGTCTTCCAAAGGGTTGCCATACTCAGCTTGATTTTCTCCATACATAATTAACTTAATACCAAACTTTTTAGCCATCTTAGGGCCTATAACTTTCTGACCATGAATAAAAGGTTGAAATGGATGACCTAAATTCTGAAAAGCAAGCTTAGTTAAATGACTATGCAGCTTTCCATTTGGGGTGTAAAGAAAACTATCAATTCCACCTACTCTTGTTAAGTTATTAAAATTATTCCAACCGGCTCTTGTAAAAATATTAGGAGCCCAGGTTATTGCAAGAGGATTCATCTTATATTTATATTTTAGTATGTGTGCAGCAAAAGCACTATCTTTGCCTCCACTACTAGGCACCAATACATCATAACTTCCATCCTTACTTCGATAAGGCTCCAAAAGTTTAAATAGTTGGTTTTCTCTTTCTTTCCAGTTAATATTCTTCTTGTCAGAATTAAAACTACAAGCTGAGCATATACCTTCCTCATTAAAAGCTATAGTCTCTTTATGCTTATTCTTGTTTTTCATCTCAACAGCAGAATTTGGACGTTGATTTGATATTGAACATTTTTTACAAAATTTTATTTTTTCAGGCAGTCCATAAAAAGCCTTTAATTTTTCACTCATTTTTTATACCCATAAAAATTGATTACAATCAATCCTTGATAATTCATATTTATATATTTCATTCTTTTGGACTTTATTATCAAATACACATGCATCGTTAATGTTTAATTCATCTAAAATTTTTAACGTATTCTGATTGAAGGAGCTACTAGAACCATAAGGATAACAAAAACTCTTGTAATCTTGTGAGACAATACTTGCAATAAAGTCAAATGAGTTTTTAATCTCATCTAATTGCTCTTGATATGGCAACCGAGATAAAACTTTATGTGACACAGTATGTGCTCCAACAATATTACCAGCTAGAACTAATTCTCGAATTTCATTTATTGACAAATAGACTTCACTAAAAAGTTTAGTTTCATCAAAAAACTTTATCATTAATTTATTTAAAATACTATCTCTATATTTGTAACTCAGGTAGTAGTTAAACAATCTTCTTAACTTCTTTTCATCTTCTTGATAATTTTTAGTAGTGTATATATCGTTATCAAAATCATCAATCGTGTTATGATCTAACATGCTATCGTCTATATTTTTAAGCGCCTCTTGTAGTATTACTCTTGACCCATGCTTTGCCTTTAAATAATGAATTCTATGAACGCCCAATAACTCATTATTTTGATAAACACCTGTCGAAACATAGAATATTCCCCAAAGCCCTCTCTTTCTTAATTCTGGAAGAACATACTTAAAATGATCTTTAAATCCATCATCAAAAGTCAAGACTACGCCTTTTGGATTAATTCTTTTTTTAACTGCATTCTGATATTCCTCTTTTGACAAAAACCCATATTTTTTTTCAAAATAGTCTAGTTGTCTTCTAAATATTTCAATATCTAAGGCATTCAGATTCGGATATTCCTCGCTACTCGGCCTAACATAGTGATACATAATATTTATCATTATTGTTTACTGCTTTTAAGAAATTCTTGTTCAATTATTGGAAATTCCTGATGCAATTCTGCTTCTCTTTTTAAATACTTTTCAACGGCATTATTGTCCAAATTCTCATACAACTTCAGTGTTAGAGCATCTGTAGCATCTTTAGTTTTATAAGTTTTGCCAAGGTAGTTAGTTACAGAGTTCTTAAGCTCCACTAAATTAAAATTAACAATTAGATTAATAAAATCTTTTGTCATATTTTTTATAAGTCTATTACCTATTTGATGCGGGTTATCGAAAGGTCTAATCTTAGCTCTTGCTTGATGAATAATATTACCTGTATCAATTCCCTCATCCATATACATAAAGGTATAGCCTTCAAATTGAAATTCATTATTTACTAAGCAGTGAAAATTTGTTCCAGAACCAAAATAATAAGGTGACAATCCAAGATGGACATTTATTATTCTATTTTTAAAAGCTTCAATAAGTGGAGATTTGATAATACTACAGCCAAATGTAACAATCATATCTGGGTTAAGGCTTATTATTTCATTAACAATGCCTATGTTATTAATTTCTTTTTTGTCTATATATTTAGAATTACTTTTATCCATACAATGTTCAATAACATCAGAAAAGAAGTCAAACTCTGTATTGTGCCTTGCTGTAAAGTGCTGTGCTACTTTATCGCCAAAAGTATCTTTATCAGCGGGCTTTTCACTAAGAACAAAGCTTTCACCTGTCTCCACATAAGTCTTTAAAATATTGATATTTTCATTCTGAGAAAATAAGACTTTAAAGTAATTATGCCTTATAGCATTTGACGTTATTAAGACTAAACTTTTCAATTACAAACTTCCAAACATATTAAATCCATGAGTTTCATTTCTTTCTCCCTGAAATTTTAATAAAATTCTTTATTATCTTTAAGCCACTGGCAGCACTTTTTTCAGGATGAAATTGACAGCCATATATATTTCCTTGCTGAATAGATGAGCAGAAATTAATTCCACCATACTTGGTCTTTGAGAGAATGATATCTTGGTTATTTGGTTTACAAATATAACTATGAACAAAGTAAAAATCATCTTTATTTTTAATACCCTCATATATAGTGCCGGCCCAATTTAATTCTTGCATCTCAATAGAATTCCAGCTCACATGAGGGAGTTTGTCACTTACGCTCTCAGGGAAGGACTTAACAACTCCCTTAACAAATCCAAGACCATTTGAGGAGCCAAATTCCTCACTACTTTCAAACAATAATTGCATTCCTAAGCATATTCCTAAAAAAGGTTTTTTTAGTGAAATATATTCATTCAAAACACTAGGTAAATTTCTCAAATTTAATTCTTCCATGGCCTTTCTAAAAGCACCTACTCCAGGTAATATTAATCCATCTGCATTTAGTATTTCGTCATGGCTATCACTTAAAGCAACATTTACATCTTTAAATTTAGACAATGCATTAATAATGCTTTGAACATTACCCATACCATAATCCACAACGACGATTTTCAAAACCTTACACAAATATTATTATTTTTCATATTGCTCTTTATTTCATTTATATTTTCAACACCATAATGAATTAACGATGCTACAGCAACAGCATCACAATTTGTATTTTTGCATAATTTAATAATGTCGTTACTACTGCCAGCACCACCTGAAACAATAACAGGTATATTTACTCTTTTAGTTAAAGCATCTACAAGATCTTCATCAAAGCCATTTTGTCTTCCATCATTGTCAATTGAAGTAATCATAATCTCACCAACACCAACTTGTTCTAATTCTTCAGCCCAAACTAAAGCATCTTTGTGAGTTCTATGTTTTGCATTATCCACAAATGCTTCCCATCTATACCTATGCCTTCTTGCAACTACAGACCCAACTATTGCTTGAGACCCAAACCTTTCAACAGCTTCCCTAATAAAATCTATGTTTTTTACTGCCTGTGTGTTAATTGCGACTTTATCAGCACCTGCACTTAATGCGTCTTTGATATCCTTAATAGTTTTAATTCCACCTCCAATTGTAATAGGAATAAAAGACTCTTTTGACGCTTGCTTGAGTATATGTATTAAAGAATTTCGATCATATAAAGAAGCTACCGCATCAAGAAATATTATTTCATCTATGCCCTCTTCATAATATTGTTTAGACATTTCATTTGGTTTGCCAATTTTTCTCAGTCCTTCTAAACACTTGCCTTTTACAACACTATCATTATTTATGTCAATACGCGCAATAATTCTAATCTTATGCAAAATTTAATCTCCAAAATTCTCAGTATATTGATCATTAGCCAAATTGAACTCTCCAATTCCACCAATATCCAGCCAGTACTCTCGAATAGGGAATGGCATTACTTTCTCTTTGCTTTGAATCAAGATATTAAAAAGTGTTGGCATATCAAAAAAACTATTTTCAGGGATATGCTTTAATACAGAGGGACTTAAAATGTAAATTCCCGCGTTTACAAAAAAATTATGCACTGGTTTTTCGTCGATTGAGGCTATATTATCTTCTTCCACGTTTACAACTCCATATGGAACCTGAAAATCATACTCCCTTACACACATTGTTGCTTTTGATTTGCTGCTAAGATGAAAATCAACAAGATGCTCAAAATTGATATTAGTCAATAAGTCAGCATTCATTACAAGAAAATCTTTTGTAAGTTGTTTTTTTAAAAAATAAAGAGAACCTGCCGTACCCATTCTTCCTTTATCATGGACATACTTAATTTTGACACCGAATTTCTTGCCATTTCCAAAATACTCTTCGATAATTTCTGACTTGTAGTTAACACTAAATATAAAGTTACTAAAACCATACTTCATACAACCTTCTAGAATAATCTCTAAAATTGGTTTGCCCTTAACTTTTAGCATTGATTTTGGAGTTTCATGTGTTAAAGGCTTTAACCTTGTACCTAGACCTCCTGCCATTAAAACAACTGTATTTGGACGCTTAACGTTATTCAAGGGACTTGTCATATCTTCAATTCCCAATAGAATAAGATCTTTATCTACAATTGGCACTTGATTGACTTCGTTATCCTTCGCTAGTTGAAAAAGTTTTTCTTTAGAGTCGCCAACGTTCGCATAAATAAAATTACTATTCATTGTATCCTTTACAGATTTATTTAAAGTAATTCCTTTAAGTATTGACCTTCGTATATCACCATCAGTTATAGTACCAATCAATCGTTTATTGTCATCAACTACAAGTGCAATTTTTATTTCATTGTTATCAATAATTTTCATCGCTTCTTTTATAGAATTAGATGAACTCAATATAACTTTGTCAATAATATTCATTGTTTTAACTCTTGTATATAATTTTCTAAATTGTGTTGAAAAAAATAATCAAATTGTTTTTTAAGTTTTGAATTGTCAACTTTATCAATATTTTCAATCGGTTGCTTATCCTCATATTGTACTTCGAAACTATAATCAAGCGCCTTTTCAGATAAAGTAATGAGCTGCTTTATTGTAAGAAAATCATTACCAATAACGTTATAAACTCCTATAACCCTCTTGGCTAAAATTAATTTTATAATCGAGCTTAGATCATCTATATGAAGATAGTATCTTTTCAATGATCCATCATTATTAAAAAATAAAGCTTTTTCATTATTATGAAAACTTCTTAAAATATACCCCAAAATTCCTTTAACTTGTGACTTACCATAGAGATTACTTATTCTTAAAATGACATAATTTGTTAGATTTTGGTTGATTTGATACTCAGCAAAATACTTGAAAGAGCCATATACACTTTCTGGATTTACAGCACTTTTTTCGTTCACCATTGATGAGGAACCATAAACTGCAATTGAGGAAAGGTGAATCAAATAATTTCCATTTTTTTTTACTGCATCGATGATGTTTGTAATCCCTTTGGTGTTAAGAGAAACACATTCATGAATTGGATTAGTAATTTGCCCTATACAGTTAATAATAACATCATATTGTGCAACAACAAGCTCTAGATTCTCATAATCCAAAACATCAACAGCATAATTGCTAAATCGTCTACCCTGACTATTACAATGACGACTTAAAGCACCAACTTGAAAATTATTAGATACAAAATATTCAACAAGAGATTGTCCCAATAAGCCACTACCTCCTATGATTAAAACTTTATTCATAAAATCTCTTTTGCACAATACCATTTAAATTAAGAGTCTTCAATAACTCCACTATACTTTTTGCGGACTCACCATTGCCATAAGGATTAGTAATATTATTCAAACTCTCTCGATACTCAACATCAAATAAAGCCTTTTCAATGCCTGCTTTAATACTCTCTTTTTCATAACTAACATCAATGACATTTGAAGCTCTTTCGCGGTCTTGTTGGCGTGTTCCAATATTGACAGCGGGTATGCCAAAAGTAGATGACTCGTGAATTCCAGAACTTGAATTTCCCACAATTGCTCCAATATTTCTGTAAACATTCACAAATTCCTTTGTTGATAAGCTTGGATACCAACTAAGTCCTGAATTTTTAATTTCATCTATAATTTCAGACGATCCCGCATCATTGTTTGGTAAGCTGACTAATGCCTGCACATCAAGCTCCTTTATAGCATTAATTGTATTTAATATCTGTTCCTTGGATTCATCACTTTCTGTAGTTACAGGATGTTGAATTAGTAAAATTGTAGGTTTTGAAAAATCTATATTGAATTTCTTCTCTAAAATTTCTTTATGCATTTTTGGTGTTTGCACGATTGTATCAATAGATGGACAACCAACATTAAAAATATATTCAGGATTTTCACCTAGTCTAATCAATCTATTTTTTGCATCCTCTGTTGCGGGAAAATGGATATGAGCAAACTTGCTCATTGCATGTCTAATACTTTCATCAATGGTGCCTGTCACCTCTCCACCTTGAATATGTGCAACAGGAATATTCATATGTGCAGCAGCAATAGTAGTAGCTAAATTAGCACCAATATCAAACCCAGTTAAAACTAGATCTGGCTTAAATTTTTCAATTTCATCAGTCATACCAATTAGTACTTTGGCCAGCGCCTTTACCATGGAAGCATTGGTATTTCTTTTGCCTTGTATAAACATTGGAATCTCTGCGTTAATAATAAAACCATCTTTCTTTATATAATCAATATCTTTTCCATGCAAATCCAATAAGCATGCTCCAGTTACAACGAAATAAACCTCAAAAAAAGTATCTTTATATAATTCTTTTAAAATTGGCCTTATTCTGCTGTAATCAGCTCTTCTTTCTACTAAAGTTAAAATTTTCATATCACTACTCGATAATTACATCTTGCTATCAAGATATTTGCCATTATCATGATAATCAAAATCAGGGAGGATCTTAAAAAACTCGTCTACTATCATCTTTTTATTCCACCTTGTAGCAGATTTAAGATGACTGATATTTCCTTCAAAGCTATTTAATTGATTCTCATCATATACTATCTCATTCTTTATTATGCCGAGGTTCTTAAATTTATTCATATCAAGTATCTCTTTTTCAGTATAAAATTCTTCAAAGTCTTTCTCGCCAGTAGTATTACTAGTTGTAAATAAGCAAGGCCATTTTCCTTTTTCAGGTAAAGTATTTATTAGCCTTCGTGCCTCATCCTCAGTTTTACAAATATGGGCAGTGAAACCCTTGCCTCTGAGATATTCAATCGCGAGATCAGAGAATGAAGTTAGGTGGAGCTCCTCACTTAATTTTGGAAAGAATATATCTCTATTCTCACCAAAAATACAACTCATTAAACAAAGCTCTCCACTTTCCCGAGGCGTAATAAAATAACGTTTAATATCACTTGGTGCAGAAATTGGCTGCCGTTTTTCCATTCTTTGATTAAAGCCATATAGAAGTGAACCATCACTAAAAGCAACATTGGCAAACCTTGCAGTTGATATTTCTATATCCATAGAGCGACGCATTAAAAACATCTCCATGATACGTTTGCTGGCACCCATCATATTAACTGGATTTGCAGCCTTATCGGTGCTTACACAAAAATATTTCTTAGTGCCATTTTTAATTGATTGTCTTATAGTTTTATCTGTATTAAAGATATTTATATCAATCATCCTCATTAATGTAAATGGGTCTTTTTCGCTTCGAACATGCTTAAGTGCTGATAAGTTCAAAACATAATCATACTGGCCATCAAATTGGATAAATGCATCATACTCCACTGAGCCAATATCTAATGCAAAAGTCTTAAAGTCACCCTTAATATAGCCAAATGAACTTCGAATATCCCTTACTAATTCAGTTAAGTTATTTTCGTTGATATCAACTACATGAAGCTTCTCTGGATTTCGTTCAAAAATTTCTTTAACGACTGCTTGTCCAATAGAACCTGCACCACCAATGACCAGAAATTTTGAACTTGAGACAACCTCATGTAAAGTTTTTGAATTATCAGAAATATCATCTGCAAGTAGTTCTTGAGTTCGTCCTATTAGCTTCAATATATTATCCACTCAAATCACTCCATGATAAATGCTTATCTATTTCAACATCTTTATTGACAACTTTTCCTATAATATCATTATAGCTATCTGCCTTTATCTCTCCAATACCAGGCCTCTTAACCCAGACGTTTTCTTTTGTAAGTCTTTCACCCTTCCTAATCGATTGAATAGTCACTACAGTAGCAAAAGCAAAGTCAATTGTTGCTTGCTCTTCCTTAACAGCCTCCTTCTTGCCTCCTCTCATTTTAGCTAACTCAATACTTCCTTCAATTAATTGCTTCAGAGAGATAGGATCCATAGAATTCACAATATCTGGCCCATTTCTTTTCATTGAATCGGTAAAGTGCCTCTCTAGTATTGAAGCGCCTAAAGCAACAGCGCCAAAACAGGCTAAATTTGAAGTAGTATGGTCTGATAATCCAACTATTGTATTTGGAAACTCTTTTTGTATTTCTTGCATGGCTCCAAAACGCACAAGGTGGGAAGGAGTAGGGTAAAGGTTTGTTGTATGAAGTAAAGCATATGGGACTTTATATTGCTCTAGTATATGAACTGTTTTTCTTATAGATTTAATGTTATTCATCCCAGTGCTAACAATCATTGGCTTATTAAAACTTGCTATATGCTCTATTAAGGGATAATTATTACATTCACCAGAGCCAATCTTATAAGCACTGACGCCCATTCTTTCAAGTCTATTAGCTGCTGCTCGAGAAAAGGGTGTTGAAAGAAAAATCATCCCTTTAAGTTCTACGTATTTTTTTAGTTTTATTTCATCTTCTTCATTTAGAGCGCAGCGCTTCATAATTTCATATATTGAAATATCAGAATTACCAGGAATTACTTCTTTTGCTGAGCTAGTCATTTCATCTTCAATAACATGCGTCTGATGTTTAATAATTTCAGCACCAGCATCATATGCAGCATCAACCATTTCAAATGCTACTTTTAAGGAGCCTTCGTGATTAATGCCTATTTCTACTATCACAATTGGAGGGTAATCAGAGCCAATAACCCTAGAGCCAATTGTCAATGTTGATGATTTAATTTTGTTTTTCATTATTATATTCCAAGTATGAATTAGTTATAAATTTAGCAATCTAATAAGAGCTTTTAAAAGAGAAAAAAATTATCAATATTGTATATATATTAAAGCACTTATTGAGTCGCTAAACCAATATATCAGTGGTATGATTTAGGTGAAGATTCTTCAGTAGATATATTGCTAATTAATTCTGACATTAATAATCTTAAGTTTTTTTAAACTTTATTTTAGTACGATATTATCCACTAGATAAAAATTAAATAAATAATAATTGATGTTAATCCAAATTGTGAAACAAGGATCTGATCTACTTGAGTAGTACCATTGTCAGATGGGATGATGACATCATGAAACCGTTGAATGAATTTGGATGGAACCTTTTAGAGGATGGATTAGTTAACAACCTGAATTATTATCATTCTCTGTAAGTCCAACAATTAGAGAATTTATACGTTTCCCCTCAAAAACATTTTCACTCCTCTTAACTCCTTCAATAACGAAACTACATTTTTGTAAAACTTTTGCTGAGCCTAAATTATTCTCATAGTAGCCAGCATTTACTTTTTTAAGACCAACTTCATTAAAAGCAAATTGAACAACTTTTTTTACAACCGAAGAGGCAATACCTTTTCCCCAGTAATCTTTTTCTCCAATAAAATAAGAAACCTCTCCACTCATATGTTTCCAGTTAATTGGCCCAAGTTTAATATTTCCAATATGCCTATTGTCTTTAAAGATACCAAACAATAAATCAAATTTAGATTTGAATTTTTCCACTACAAAATCTTCAATATCTACTCTTGAATATTGGCGATATCGTTGCTCTGTATATTTTGTAACCTCATAGTCATTTAGCCATAAGACATACTTTTCAGAAACATCTTTCTTTGTAAGGATTCGCAAATAGCAATGTTCATCGACAGTTAAATATATATGTTTTTTTGGTTCAAACATTCTCAGTCCTTTTTAATCTAGAAACTAAATATGTAAGAAATTTAACGAATCAAAAAGATATTTATTAAACACATTAGGAACTCTTGACCATTTAAAAAAACATCCAATACAGCAATTATTAAAATGTAACTCTCTTAATAAAATACATTTCATAATATTTACAGTTGTAGTTAATGTTAGAGTTAGTTTATTTTCGTAGCTCATTTTATTTATTCCCTTGTTTAATTTTTCAACTTTCCATTGTGAAAAATCAATTAAAAAACTATCATTTTCTGTCGCAATAATCAATGACCAGTTTGCAAATTCATGAGAAGGGAGTTGAAGTTTATCACACCTTAGTTGCATTGCAGGTAAGGCTTCTTGCAGAAGCCCTAGAAGGCTTTGTTTATTTTTTGTTATTGGAATATTTAATTCACTAGATCCTTTTGGAGTAATTACTTTATCAGAACTTATAGAAACAACAACCTCACCTTCAACCCACTCAATATAATCTTTTGCATACAATCCATAACTTTGGATATTTGTGAGTTTTTGGATTCGAGATGCATATATTATCTTATCTAAAAAAACATTTGAATGCACCTGATAAAATTCATCTTTTTTATGTCCATTTAAAACAAAATCAGATGAATGAGGTATTAAGCATTTAGGACTTATCAACTCGATAGCCTTAAGTAGAGATTTTTCGCCCTTAAGCGCCATATTGAGTGATATTTTTGCTTTTTCCTTAATAGTCAAATTATCATAACATAATGGGTAATCTTGAGCAAAACCATTGTAATTAAACCAAAGACTATCCACATCCTTTACGCCCGCAATTTGTAGATTCTGATTCAGTAAATTATTATCATAAGGCGAATTGTCGCCTAATAAAATATGGCATGTTTTAGATACACTATCTTTAATAACTAAGCCCGTATCAATTGCTATTGATATGTTATTAGAATCGTATAATTCTATTTCTTGCGCCATACCATTTAATGGGGGGATTATATACCCTTCAATATTTTGAGAAATTTCAAAAGATTGACCCACATCTATCATTTTAATGTTCTTAAAGCCGCATGATTCAACCTTACTCTTAATAACATTATTAAATCCAAACTTGGGTATCAAAATAATGGCATCAGAATTGATCTCTTTTAGAGTGTCAAAATCCCAATGATCTTGGTGAATATGAGAAATAAATACATGAGTGATATCACTAGTAAAATAATTATTTTCGCGTGCATGATTATCGGCAACACTCCATGCACCATGATAAAGGTCAGCTTTTAGCCATGGATCAAACAAAAATTTAGTGTCTTTTGACTCTATTAACGTCGTTGCATTATTCAAGTTTCTCAATCTCATAATTTAGCCATATTATTATTTTAAATATCAATGTTATAGTAATTCACTTCAAACCTTGATATCTTTGATGGGTAATGTTTATTCCTTATATTGTTTACAAGGTCATCTCTTTCATGTTTTCTTTTAAGGACAGAACTAACAGATGTATTAAACCATTCACATCCTCTATGTGTCTTGATTCTCTTTTGGTTTAGTTTCTTACTGATCCTTCTATATCCTAACCCATCTTCTTTCATCAACTGGATCAAAGAATAAATCATATGTTGACGGATACTGTATCCTTTATCGTATATTTAGGAATGGCATTGAAATACTATACTTTTGATTGAATTCAATAGTAGAATTAACTGAATAAAAAAACAATCGAATAAACATTATATGAAAGTTAAATTTATATCCAATGCTTGCTGCATAGTGGAAACAAATACAGGAACTCAAATTCTTACTGATCCTTGGATTGAAAATGGTGTTTTTGAGGGATCTTGGTGTCATTTTCACAAACTGAAAACCACTATCAATGATCTTAAAAATATA